>Ga0256838_1001360_pt1 | contig 11768 bp, 9 predicted proteins | sample 4571419metaG_FD_185978 | JGI IMG/M metagenome (GOLD analysis project Ga0256838, IMG submission 185978) | Hydrothermal vent microbial communities from Guaymas Basin, Mexico - 4571-419 | ecosystem: Environmental > Aquatic > Marine > Hydrothermal vents | place: Mexico: Guaymas Basin | collected... | reverse complement strand
TGTAATACAGAACAAAAATGCGGTATACGATATCATATAGGGCATTTACTCATTCAAACATGATAATGCTACAAAACTACAAATTCGTGTTACTCGGTGCCACTCAACATACTGTAACACAATATGAAGACTTTATTTTTCTTATACATGTATAATAGGTTTTTATTTTGTAAATAATTCGTTTACTACTGTTTTGAAAATCCTCTTTGTAACTACCAGCGATAATGTACACGTGTGTACATGATTCCCCGCATTTCGGGAATAAAACAGTTATGAATGTCGAATCTTCCTGAAACTTGATAATATTTTCCAAATAACTGTTCTATGTCCTGTTCTCCCCAAGATTTCAAAAAAGACACGTTTTACCGACCAGGAAATCAAAACATGAAAAACTTTTCATGCAATAAAACATTCCTCAAAAAGCTTATTTTGTCTCGTACTCCGGTGCACAGGGTTGAAATTTGGATACTCTGGAGCTTTCTGAGAGAAGGTTCTGTAAATAGAAAAGTTTTTATACTGTAAGTACATAATACACAGCAAGCGAATTCCTGCCCGTACAAATAGATCTTGAATAGAGTTGAAAGGAGCTACCATTACCATGACGGGTATCGACTCGAGTGTACAAATAGATCTTGAATAGAGTTGAAAGGAGGTTGAGCTGAGCGAGGAGGAAGTGATGGAACTTTGTACAAATAGATCTTGAATAGAGTTGAAAGATTGAGCACCAGCTCAAGAACCTCGGCGAGATTGAGGTACAAATAGATCTTGAATAGAGTTGAAAGCAAGTATCACTTCCTCAGGCTTCTTGCCCCTCCTCCTGTACAAATAGATCTTGAATAGAGTTGAAAGTAGAGGGCGTTGGTCATCTCGGGGAGGGACGTTCCGGTACAAATAGATCTTGAATAGAGTTGAAAGCCATTCTTCGCAAGCGATAAGATGTACAGACAGCACGGTACAAATAGATCTTGAATAGAGTTGAAAGTGCTTTCTGAGGTAGGTTTTCAGGTTCACCCACGTGTACAAATAGATCTTGAATAGAGTTGAAAGAAGAAAAAGCGCTGGAAGGGAGGTGTGAATAATCGAAGTACAAATAGATCTTGAATAGAGTTGAAAGTCGTTGCCGAGGTCATAACAGCTGGAAGAATCGCGTGTACAAATAGATCTTGAATAGAGTTGAAAGTTGGTGATTCTCGGCATGAGTGGAATCAGGGTCAGGCGTACAAATAGATCTTGAATAGAGTTGAAAGCAAGACCCTGCTCGCGCATCGTGTTGACGATTTCCTCGGTACAAATAGATCTTGAATAGAGTTGAAAGGAGAAGGTCACCGAGTTCAACTTCGAGAAGCTCAGGGTACAAATAGATCTTGAATAGAGTTGAAAGGGCAGTTCCTTGACCAGGTTACCAAGCTGACGATATGGTACAAATAGATCTTGAATAGAGTTGAAAGAGGGGCTTCGAGGTGCCGAGCGTCGAGGGGATTCTGGGTACAAATAGATCTTGAATAGAGTTGAAAGAAGAACGGACTCTCGAACTCCTCGGTAAGAACCCTCTCCGTACAAATAGATCTTGAATAGAGTTGAAAGGGGAACCTACGTCACAGGTAAGGCCGACGGAAAGCTCGTACAAATAGATCTTGAATAGAGTTGAAAGTTCGAACGTTGTTGAGGGACACATACACTACAGCGACAGTACAAATAGATCTTGAATAGAGTTGAAAGCTCACACACACTCAATTGGGGAATACACTTTTTTGCGTACAAATAGATCTTGAATAGAGTTGAAAGCAAGTGGGGCATGGAGCCGAACGGGCACGCGAGAGCGTACAAATAGATCTTGAATAGAGTTGAAAGTCCTTTCTTATCTTGCCCTATACGACGAGGTTTACTGGTACAAATAGATCTTGAATAGAGTTGAAAGAAGGTGTTGACGAGCATGCCGCCGAGTGAAATGGCAGTACAAATAGATCTTGAATAGAGTTGAAAGCTATTGCACGCGCGTGTAGTGATACTATTGCTGTTGCGTACAAATAGATCTTGAATAGAGTTGAAAGAACATAGACAGAGGACGCGGACAGCGAGGATGACAAGTACAAATAGATCTTGAATAGAGTTGAAAGTGGACAGACAGAGAAAGATTTCCTCGTAAAAATAGCACTGGAATAGAGTTGAAATAGGGGAAAAGCGAAACATTTTTATACCATAACCACGGTAACTGACCTGAGGTGATCTCATGTACGTCGATAAGGACACGTTTGATGCGGCAAGAAAATTTGGCTGGGCAATCGCAGAAACACTCTTGAAAAAGAAAACCAAAAGCACGTCCGTCGTGGACATTTTCTCAAGCGTTTCCTCAGTAAACGACTTTATAGAAGCCCTCAACAAGGCAGCACAGGTAATAGAAGTGAATGGCATGGTCCCGGCCGGACTCCAGCACCTTGAGAACAAAATACCAACTCTCACAAACGAGCAAGCAGTGGCCATATCGAGAATCATTGCAATGGAGGGGTACCGCGTCCTCGCGACCAAAAAATATATAAACCCAAACGAACAAGATGATGGCGGTGATGACCAATGAAGGGTGGTTTTTCATTCCACGTCAACCTCGACATAGCTCCAAACGAGGCGAACAACTTCGACAGTGTGGGTACCTTCAGCATAATACAGTCCGCAACCATATACAACCCCAAAATTGACGATTTTGAGCGCCGCGCCCTCATATCCGGCAACATGCTCAGACATTTTCTCTACGAGTGGTTTTCGAGACTCATACAGGAAAATGAAGAAAAATGGTACCTCAGCGAAGAGGCGGTAAACTTCTCCGGCTACAGGTACAAAAAGAGCAAAGTCAAGTACTATGAAACAGCAAACAAAACCTCCGAAATCGAACTCGTCAAGAATAAGAAACTCAACCCCGACTCAATCAAAGTGCTCAGGGACGCTGACGTCTTTGGCTTCATGGTCACAACCGGCACAACCGTTCGCAGATCATCCGTAGTGTACGTCTCCGACCTCGTCGGGGGTAAAATCAGCACCGCAATAATGAGCAGAAACCAGGTGGGCATCGTTGCAAAGAGCAAGAATGGAGATAACGAAGGGGCCGCCGAACAGCAAAGAATAACATACGAGCAGGCATCCGGTATTTACACCGGCGGGATGCGCTTTTTCCTCGGCGGCATCGGTCGCATCGAGGACACAAACGAGTTCGTCCTTGACGAGGCGGAACAAAAACTCCGCATAAAGTACCTGCTCGACGCGATTGAATCCGTCTATGGACACGGCAATTTCGGTGCGAGAAGGGCAAGAAAAGACATATACATAAAGAATGGTGAGGCAATTGCTGTTGCCGTGAAGGGCGCAAACTTCCTCCCCGGTTATGCCCGCAATCTTGAAGAAGCAAAGGAGCTGAAGGCAAGCATAGAAAAGCTCCTCCCCACCGCGGAGGTTGAAATATTCCATGGCACCCCAATAAAAGTTGTCGAGGAGCTCAGGAAGTTTTACGGTATTTGATAACAGGAGGTGTAACACGTGGAAGTGATTGCAGTAAAGGTCGATGGGCTCTCCCTTTTCAACACATTTTCAAATTTTGACGTACTTTCAACGTTTATAGCACCATCAACCATCGCAGGAGCATTGCTTGCAGCCGGATTTTTTACCGAAACAATCGATAAAGTGAAGGACAATTTACTGCTCGCGACGTGGGGCGTTGGAGATGACACAAAAATAATCAGAGAAAAGAGAACCATAATGGGTTACACGGGGAAGACAATAGAAAAGAAAAAACTCGTAGAACTTGGAATTTGTGGCAAAAATGAGAATTGTAGAGTTCCAACACACAACGCAATTTTTGGAAATGCGTTCCGGTACTATGACCTGTACATAATTTTTGGATTCAGAAACTATAACAAAGAAATTGAAAGGGCCGTAAGGTCTATCCCCGCAATAGGGAATAATGACTCGTGGGTAAAGGTGAAAGAAATTACAGAACTGAGTGAGAAAATATACCCTGTGGTCACGATAGAACATTTGAACCCCAGTGCTTTACCCTATGTTCAAATTGCAAGTCTCAAGGAAAGCGTCCTCATAACAGGCAATACAATACTCAAACAGCCACTCGCATCGTTCAACACTTACGCCATACCCGTAAGGACTGAGAAAATAACCTATGACGCCGTAATTTACAAGAAAATAAATGAACCGTGGAAGCACGTTTACCGCTTTGACCCGCCACTGCCAGCCGATTGGAAGAACATAACGATAAAAGAGGTGAACGACAAATGACGTCGAGAGAATACCTTTGGAGAACGGCGCTCGATCACTCAACAAGGGTTGCCAACCTCACCGATGAATACTGGTGCATGTTTGAACCCTATATGAAACTCCCCGAAAAGTACACAAAGAACCTGACGGAGAAAGATTACCTGTACCTATCAGCGCTGTTTCACGACGTCGGGAAACTCACAGAAGAATACAAACACGAGGGCAGTGGATACTTCCACTGGATGATTGATAAAGCAGAACTATTGAAAGTATTTTATCCAAAAAACATTTCTTTACCAGAGAAAAAAGCCCTTATATATACGGTTTTCTATGTGATTCGAAACCACCACGAGTACCTTGGTAAAAATTCCGTAAGAGAACCACACAAGAATATCAACTTCATAGACGAGTCAATAAGCAAACTGCACCTCCTCGCAAAAGAGAAAACGGGCGTTGAGCTATCAGGCATTACAGGGCGAAAAATAGGTGACCCGAGAGATTTATCCGTGTTTGGTTTCGCTCAAAAAGCCCTTGAAATTGTTTCATTCTTTGATAATCTCGATGCAATACTCACCCGCCCCGACCCCGAGAAAACAAAACTCATGGAAAAATTTTTATCCCATCCGGATTATCGCAAAATATATCACGAGGTGATGTCAAAATGAACGTGCTCCAAATCGTCGATTTGACGCGCGGTAAACAGGACAAAATACAGGAAGGAGAAAACATAATACTGTTCAACCTCCCGGCATACTACGTGAACGACCTCATGGCAATAGGTTTTGGAAAAATACTGCAGAACATCGATGAGGACGCCGACGTGCAAATGTACTCAACCGACCAAACAGTAACACTTCAAGTCGAACTCTCACGTGATATTACAATCGATGAGATCATCGCCGAAGTTCAAAAATATTTCAACCAACCGTTTATAAAAACGCTTCGTGAGCTTGCAGACGTCGGCAAGGAATGGGCATCAGCAAAAAAGAACAAAAAATACGACTTACTTCTACAAATATACGACAAGTATGTCCAGAAGTTTGCTGAATTTGAAAACGTGTACAATAAGTATCATGATGAAATCGACATAATAATGTCCGTATTGTCCGGCAATTCAATTGACCGATACTATAACTCAAAGAAAAAATACCTCGACGAAAAAATGAGGAACATTGTCGCCACCGACCGGGAAAATGCCGTGAAAAAGGTCAAAATCAGCACGGGGTCCGGAGATTTTGATGACGTTTTCAACTCAAAAAGCGGATATGTTACAACATTGCTGAAAGTAATAAAAGACAAGAAACCGAAATACAAAATACCCACAAGCTTTGATCTGGGAACACAGTTCGTGAAAACAACCGAGTACTCGGTAAGCAAGGATCACGACAAAATAAGAATGCTCACACCGCTCGAGTACGGGCTTTTCATAATCGGCGCAATTGAATCGAGAACAAAAGTACACAGCATAAAAAACACAAGTGTCTACTTCATACTCAAACCAACGGTCTTCACACCAATTGAAGACGTCATAAAATTCTATAATCTCATAAACGAGAAACCCGTCACAGAGTACGATTATGTGAAAATTGACGAAGAAGGACAAACATTATCCGAAACCAGAAAAATTTACTCGAATAAACTTACAGAGGAAGAAATGCTCGAGAAAATGTTCATCAACATACTGCTTCGCCTCGGATACCACGTGTCAGTATACCAAAAACAGGCAGACATGATAAGAAAGGTCGAAGTCGCATCAGTTGACAAAAACCTTTCAACAATATCAGACATGTACATCGACGCAGTAATGCTCGCAGGAAACACAAAGAAGGTCATACGCTTCGTGCCAAGAGACTTTCTCGACACACTCGAATTCATTGGAATATCGTTCACCGGCCACGTCCCAAGACAGGGAGAACACACGCAGATAATAACAGCCATACACAGGTACTTCAACGTCCCGCCCGACAAAAACGATCTCATCGGAAAATTCATCAAGAACGAGAAAAATATTGTAATCGAAATCGCAGACAAAAAATACCTTGTTGATCAAAAAATACTCGACGCGCTCGTGACAATGAACAGGAGGAGTGCCATAAGATGAGCATTGAAGAAATACTATCAGCACACCTCGGCGTACCAGTTGATGTTGAACGTTATAACAACATAATCAACGAGTATTACAAGCGAGGGAAAGTTATAGTAATCGGCCCGACCGGCTCGGGAAAAACAACAATACCCAAACTGATACTTCTCGAAGACACAAAAAACGGCAGGTTCCGCAAACTTTTCTACCTTTTACCAACCCAATCACTCGTGAATGCAAAGTACATGGACTTTCTTGACTTTTCGAGCCGCCTGCCGGACAAATCAAAAGTTTCTCTACTCACTGCGTTCTCAGACGAGAAAGACTGGTTCAACCCCCTCATAGTCTCAACATACGACTTCTATTACCTCATAAGAACCTTCCAGATAAACTACCTCGGACGAACCAGGCAGACCGGTGCGCCAATTGGACACGTTGTTTACGACGAACTGCACACGTTTGCACCATCCCAGCTCGCAAAACTTACAGCACTCGCAAAAGCATACGGCAACACGATCATAACAACCGCAACGCTTCATCCACTACTGAGGAAAAGAATTGAAGAAGAACTCGGTGCAAGGACAGTGTACCTTGAACCATTTTCAACACACGACAGGGTAAAAACAATTGAGTACATCGAAACGGAAGAAAAGATCGATACAGTGATTGAACTTTACCGCAGACATAAAACCTGTAAAAATCTCATAATAATGAACACTGTCTCCGAGGCGATACAAGTATTCTCGGAAATTACAGGAGAGAATAATATAGACGCAATATTATCGCAGGGCATAATCGGTAACGCGGCTTTTCTCACTTCTGCAACTGCAATCGGTACGAGGCAGAAAATTGAACAGATGATAGATGCTGGAGAACTCAAAACAATTGTTGCAACCCAAGTCGCTGAAGTTGGCCTCAACTATGATCCAGACCTACTGATTACCGACGCCGCGCCAGTAGATGCACTTATACAGCGTATCGGAAGAATAAGAAGCACGGGGAAAGTATTTGTCATAAAAGAAGTTGAAACACTTTCAAACGGTAAATACTGTGGAATATATGACAACGAGCTCGTGAACCGGGCGTTTGAAATAATTCAAAACGAGAACATAAACGAGATACTCGTTTCAAACGAAGCGGCCGAAAGAATGCTTGAAGCAGTGTACAGAGACAAAATCGGGGGAATAATTGAGGAATTTGATACCATACTCAAAAAGGCTGAAACTGACGTACACGAGGTTATAACGGGTCTGAAAGATGTGGCGGTCTCGTTCAGGGATGAACAGCGATATGTCTACTTTTTCGATGCGCGTGAGGACGATACTGCAACATTCGATAGACTTTACCGGGGAACTTTCGAGTGGGAGAAAAACAAGATAGCAAACAAAAACTACATTTACAGCTACTTTTTTGATGAAATCAAAAGTTACAGGGACTCAGTATATGTTACAAGCATTTCGAACTTCAAGCACGCATCGAAGGAGGGCAAGTCAGTATTCAATTATGGTTATGTTATCGACAACTTTTACAAAATACTCCGGACGGCACCGGAACAGTCAGTGATAATTGTTGGGAAGCCAGAAGATATTTTGTGACACATTTTCAATGTTTCGTGTTATTTTATGTCACCCGAGGCATTGTATCACGATAGTATTTCTTCATTTCTCTTGCACGTGCATAATGAACTTTTGTTTGCCAAATGGTTGGTTTACTCTCATTTTGAAAACCCTGCTTACAACAAACGATCGGAATGCATACGTGTGTACACGGGTTCTTTTGTTTTTGGAATAAACAGCGCATCGGCAACAAATATCCACGAAACTTGATGATATTTTTTGAATAAGCATTTTGTGCTCAATTTTTCTGTAATTTCAAAGATAAGTGTTTTCCAAGGATTGGGAACTCGAAGAATGAAAATTTTTTCATGTAATGAAACGCTCTTCAAAACGCTTATTTTGTCTCGTACTCCGGTGCATGGAGTTGAAATTTTGGTCTTCAGTGCCTTCCTGAGAGAGGGGTTTCACAATAGAAAAGTTTTTATATGGGTACAGGATAAAGTATAACCGACAAATCCACCCCTGTACAAATAGTACTTGAATAGAGTTGAAAGAATCTTCATCATCTCGGCGGTCTTGAGAATGGTCTCAGTACAAATAGTACTTGAATAGAGTTGAAAGTGACAAGGGCCATAACAGCCTTCTGGGCGTGGAGCCGTACAAATAGTACTTGAATAGAGTTGAAAGTGGACGAACCACTCGGGCTCTACCTCGTACTTCTTGAGTACAAATAGTACTTGAATAGAGTTGAAAGCCTATCACGAGGAGCGCCCCCCTTGAGTACTTGACGAGTACAAATAGTACTTGAATAGAGTTGAAAGTATCGCACTTCATCCCGTAGAGCCGTACAAATAGTACTTGAATAGAGTTGAAAGGACTGGATTTGGCTCCTCCCGCATCGTGTTTATCCTCGTACAAATAGTACTTGAATAGAGTCGAAAGGCGGTTGAAACGGTTGACTGAGGAGTGGCGGGTTTCGTACAAATATCTCTGTAATAGAGTTGAAAGAAATCAAAATACCCCCGCACATCGAAATTGAGGTCGAGTACAAATATCTCTGCAATAGAGTTGAAAACATACTCATACAATAGTTCACGCCAAGATTCAGACGCTACTATGCAGATCCGCATGTAACAATATCTCTGCAATAGAGTTGAAAAACAGTATCACAAAGTGATATTATCAGACGGTAAAAAGAAAGTAACAATATTGCTGTAATAGAGTTGAAAGATTGATTGCTGGGTCAAAATCGACAATAAACCGGTACAAATATCCCTACAATAGAGTTGAAAGAAAAGAACGAGATGGATATGGAGAAAAAAAGTTTTTATATTTTTACTTACCAGATTTTGGTACAAATAGCCCTCAAATAGAGTTGAAAGACGAGTTTTTCGATCCTCGTCGAATGCTGCTCCTGCAATACAAATATCTCCGTAATAGGGTTGAAAGCGACGAACCAGCCGACCAGGGGCTTTGTTTGTATTTCACCAACCTACGGCTTTCAGAGTACCAATATTGCTTCAATAGAGTTGAAAGATCTGCTCGATTTCTACTCCCTGGTTTGTAATTCTCGTATAAATATTGCTGTAATAGAGTTGAAATGTTTATGACAAAGCCAAGGGTCTTTACGTAACAATATCCCTGTAATAGAGTTGAAAGTAAAATAAAGCTTATGCAATCGGGAGAACGAAGCCAAACCCGGTAAGGTTCGATTCGCCCAGTCCTGCTTCAAGAGTCCTCAAAATTTTTACGTCAGCGTTATTTATTTTGAACTCAAGATCATACGTGTCAAAATTCAGTATTTTTTCATTTTTGTAAACCTTCACTACGCGTTTTTTCATACTCAAAATGTCGAATTCGACGTTTACCGAGTCGCCGTGCAATAACTTATACTTTCTTTCAAAATTCCTGTACAGCGTTTCCCAGAACAGCAGGGATCCGGCACTCAGTCCGGTTCTTTTATCATTCGAAGTCACTTTTACCGGGGACAACGTTTTGAAGTACTTTATCCTGTTCACGTCCACGTCCACAGTGTCCGCCTCGACGTGCCACTTCTTACCAAGAAAAACAATTTCATCAACACTCAGAAACGGGGTGACGAGAGTGTCATTCGGCGAGGAAATGTAAAACTTCAGGTACTTTGCGCGGGCAGCCACATTGTCCCCTACGAGCTTACCACGCGGAAACAGGTCGCTTATTGCGACCATTTTTGGCACACCAGTGTTTTTGTGGAACATTTCAGTAAATTTTTTACCGTAAGCCTGCTCCATCACGTTATAGTATATTCCCGTGAGTTTTCTCTTATAAGCAATCGGATAAGTTATTACTCCAGTTGACTTCTCCGGGTACATTCTTACTTCTATTATCATTCACATTCACCAAGTTTCGGTACGCCAGCAAGGTATAAAAAGGTTTCGGTATCATGGCCAACGTGGAGAACACCATAAGACTGTTCGTCCGCTACCTCGATGAGAGCATAAATAATGAAGCTTTTGCGAGAACTGTCATTGAAAACGTCGTGAAAAGGCTCAAGAAGGACAAACGGCTTGCAGCCTTTCCAGATATGCAGAAGAAAATCGTCACAATTGAAAAACTGCTCGAGAAGATTGAAAAGTTTGAGCACCGCCACGACATACTCAGGATCCTCAACGAGATCGCTGACTTCTACGAGAGCATTGACTCGCCAATGGCATATCTCGATGCACTCGAACGGGAATACGGTCTGAAGTTTGAAAACACGAGAAAACTTATTGAGCGCGGTTTTGTTCCGGGAGTCGACGTCCGTCGCCAGATCTCGTTTGCTGTGCTTCAGGACTTGAGGGGGAATAAAGAGTTGATGAAAAGGTTTGGAAAAATCGTTGATGGTCTCATGAGTTATTATCAGTAAAGCTTTTTATTTTTCAAATGTTATTGTTGTGTTTGGATACTTGATTATTGTTTTGTTATTTGTTATAGTTATTGTTATTGTTTCTTTTTTATTTATCACGAGTGTTATATCTGCGTTTGTTCCCTTTGGTATAACATAATACTTTGGGTCTTCAATACATGGTATATCAAGGATATTTTTTGATACAAAAAATGTTACAGGATCATAGTAAACATATACCCATGTGGTTACAAATCCAATTTTGTTTGTTGTACTGTAATAAATGTATCCATTTTTTACTGCAACTTCTGGTTGAGTTTGGTCATAAATATTATATGCTATCACCAAAAATAGGGATACAAATAACAGAAATAAAATTGTTTCTCGTTGATATTCTTTCTGTAAGATTCCAGAGGATTTGACATTATTTACAGTTTTTGTCTTTTCTGATTTTACAAACTTTTTGTAAACAACCCATATTATCATAATTACGAATACTATACAAGCACTTATTGCAAATTTGATTATAAGTGACATCGTGTCAATAAAAAATACTACAAACAATAACGCGATTACAATACTTATAAATTTTTCAATATCATTGTTTGTTTCAGATCCGTAATAAACAAAAAGCGAAATCAAAAATGGTACAAGTGGGTTTTGTATATGTATCGAATACAGTCCAAGTAATAGAATTGGAAACATTATCATCATAACCGTATTTGTAATAGCTATAATTGGGTACTTCTTATCTTTCGTGCTTTTGAGTATTGATATAATCGTTACAAATTCAAGAAGTACCAATACTGCCTCTCGTACGAAGTATTGTTCTTTTGGTATGGTGGAAATAAGAATCAAAAGTAATGTATAAGATAATATTTTTGTTACATTGTTCTTTCTTATATAACCAAAATAGTATACTATACTCAAAAGTGTTCCAAAAATAATGAGTAAACTATTTGAATTTGTTGCAATTCCAGCAATTGTAATCAAAGAGAGAATTATG
>Ga0256838_1001359_pt1 | contig 11780 bp, 7 predicted proteins | sample 4571419metaG_FD_185978 | JGI IMG/M metagenome (GOLD analysis project Ga0256838, IMG submission 185978) | Hydrothermal vent microbial communities from Guaymas Basin, Mexico - 4571-419 | ecosystem: Environmental > Aquatic > Marine > Hydrothermal vents | place: Mexico: Guaymas Basin | collected... | reverse complement strand
ACTGCCTCTGTACCCGACGCATGGGGCTATATACCATTGGGACACATTGGCATAATACAGCCTTCCAAAACACATTATGGTGGCACAGACTGGTTTTACATATACAACACAGAAACACATAAGGTAGAAAAGATAGGTGGAAAAAATCCCGAGATGCTTGCTCTTCTGAAAGACTATGCCATATTCACCACATACGACGGCGGTATCTTTGCCCTGTCTGGAGAAGGACAAATTATCAACCTCAACACAATAGGTATTAAGGGTAAAATATCCAGCATGTTATATCACAAGGACATGTACAAATGCAGTGGTACAACAAGATGCCATATTACACCTGTGCCAGAAATACTTTTCACAACCAACGACGGCATAAACTATTACCTATACAAGCTGGAAGACAACTTGAAACTAACAAAACTCCATGAAGGAGCACCTGCATATATATCAGACGAAGAACCTTTTACATGGGTCATAAAATCCAATGACCGCACAATTTACATGGATAATCTTATATCGCTGACATATAAAGATAAAACATTCACAGTAGACAAGGCCCCTGATGGCACTTATATATATGTATTTGCCTCAAACGACTACCCTTATATATCTTTTCTTGCCATATTAAATAAATCGCAGATAATCTTCAAGCATTGGCTTATGCCCGATGGTGGTTCGTACTCTTCTTTCTACACACAGTCTGACAAAGATGGTATCTACAGTGTATTTGTAGGGGCAAACACCATGAGCAGAGATAACCCAGGCTCTATATTTGTGTATATAAAAAGACGCTAAAAACGATGCAAATCCCAAGTTTACATCACCATATTGTGATATACTTTTAGTGATACATAAAATAATGTTTTAACAGATACATGTGTTAGAGGGGGTAATATGCATGAAAACATTAAAAACATTCTCACCATTCGTTGTAATGTTAACAGTCTTTTTGGTCTTATCATCATTTGTAGGGTGCACAAGCCCTCAAACGACATCTACCACACATGCGTATATGGTAGACACTAAAGATGGCAAAGTTGTGCTATACAAAGAAGACGGCTCCTCTCAGGTGCTTGATGACGGCAAACTCATGTATGCACTGGGAAACGGTGCAACGCTAACCCTGGTTATAGGTGATAGAGACGGTACACAGAAGATTATGAATATCAATCCAGAAACTGGCTCTAAGAGTGAAACAGACCTGTTCCAAAATAGGGACATGGCAATGGAGGTCATGCCATACCAACATGGAGACAGGACATGGCTCCTATTCCCTTGGGAGGGAGTAGCTGTTTTAATAGACAAAAACGGCAAGGTACTGTTCAACACATCTACTTATAAACCGACACACCGCACACCATGGTGCGACTGCCCGGCAGTTAATCCTATGCATGTAAACGACGATGGTAGTGCATGGATAGAGCTGGAAGGCGACGATTATGTATTCACAAAGGTAGACAGAAACGGTAAGGTAGTACATACATTTGCCATGCCCAAGGGCAATGAAGAAACCCTCACATGGAGGCCATTAGGAGACAACCTCTTTATAGGTCTGGGATACAACAAAAACAGCCAGTGGCAGTATAAACTTGTGGCCCCCGATGGACGCACATTGTTTGACACAACAACAATGACAGATTATAAGATGAGTCTATGGTTCCCTGTAGGTGCAGGTGCCCCTGTTTTCATCATAAAAGACAACACAGTGTTTATTCCCTATGTCAACAAAGACAATACCGTATACCTTTTATCCCTTGACAAAGATGGCAAGATAATAGAAAACAGAAATCTTGGCATTACTGTCCGTCCAGAAACTGCTACAAATAGTAGCTTACCGGAAGGTGCACCAGGAGAAATCTTTGCCTTGGGAGATGACATTATTCTAACCATATATACAGCTAACATGAATAAAGTGGAACACTACCTTATCTCTAAAGACAGTGTGAAGAAAGTGGAGGACATAGACCCTTACTCTGTTATCCAGATAGGAAACACCTTTATAGTAAAAATATACGAAAACAACCAGCTGAAACTGTACATATTTGACCCCAGCACAGGCAATATAACCCCACTGGACAATGCCAATATAGACGGAACAGTAAAGTATTTCACAGACATATCTGACAACATGGGTCTCTTCTACACAGATACAGGCAAGATATACACCATTGACGAAAATGGCAAAGTAAAACAGCTAAGCATAGAGGGTAATATTATCAAAGCGGTAAAAGGGGATAACCATGTCTATGTTATTACCCAAGATGGTGATAAAAACATCTTCTACCTCTATGACATAGACAACACCGGCATACCCCACAGTATACTGAGCAAAGCACAGGCAGAGCCAGAGTTATCTACCCAGCCATTCTTCAGCTGGCATCTACAAACAGGGGCCACAGAGACATATGCAAATAGCACATATCAGATAGACCGCTCAGGTAGTGTATGGCATGTTAAGTCTGCACCCAAAGGTGCCTCCATATACGCCTTTGTATCTACTGACTACAACCATGCGCTGGCACTGCTGATAAAAGACGGTAAGGTCATATTCAGCAAGGAATTTCATCGTGATTTCTTCCGCATCTACTCAGAAAACAGCAAAGGGGTAGTCAACAGCTTGCTCATGTTTGGCACAGGAGATATGCCCGGCACATTCATGTATATAGCCACCAAATAGTGCTGGCCACTTTCACATAGTGAGGGGGACATGTTCCCCCTCTGCTTTTACTTACTTATATAGAAACTCGCCTCTTCGTATGCTTCATCTCCTTCATTATCTAAGGCAAACACATCTATAAGACATCTATTTATTGTGGCACCGGTGTAGAACATCTCACCATGGTCTTCCTTGAAGTTGCCATAATCAGCAGATACGCCAAAGTCATTAAGCCATGCCATAAATATCTCTTTCATCTTTGCACTATCTATGGCCTTATCAGAAGAGTTCCACTGCATTTTAACGAATACCTGGGCATTGGGAAATAACACATCAAACTCTTCACCTGTCAAAGATACCCCACCATCTAAAAGCAGTTTCTTTTCAAGATTTACATACATTTCCTTCACCAGCGGATAACAAGACATATCTGGCAGATTATGTATAACTTCCATCATAGGCTGCTGCGATTTCTTACACACGGCAACATATCCATCTCCGTCGATTCCCAGTGCCAATTCCTCACCACTTATATAAGAAGAAACACTATCTTTGTCTCGTGTTTTCAGTATCACACACAGGGAATACCCCTTTACAATAGGCGTGTGTATAGTGTCATATGTCAGCATAGATGCTCCAAACCTTTTCACAACATCTACTGCCTCAGGTAAAACGGACTTTACAGTTTTCACATCGGTAGCAGTGGTCTGACCTGTCTGCTGTGATGTAGAACTCATAGAAACGGTGTTTTCCAAACCGGTAGTAGAAGCAGTATTAGTACCTTCCCCCTGCAGACCACACCCTGTCAAGATGGCAGTAAAACTCAGAAGCAAGACAACAACATTCATAAATATTTTCATAGAAACACCCCCACTTTTTCATCATATCACCGACATATACTTTACAATATATAATATATATGATATTCACATAATATAGGGGGAATAATTATGAAAAAGACAAAAGCCATCTTCATCATATTAACACTGCTTGCCCTTTTGCTGTCTTCATGCGGCAGCCCTACAACCACAAATAAAAGCATTACCCTTCACACTACCCCTGACTTTGAAAGAGGTGCCTATATACTTACTGTAGAAAAAGAGGGCAAAACGGCCACTATCACAGAAAATCTCTATTCTCTGCCCATGCTGACACCGTCCCTGACCTCTTATGCTCTGCTTGATGGCAAGGTTGTGTATCTAGAGGGTATACCTCATGAATACTATGCAGTATCTCCATACGACAATTACAACTACGATGTTGCACTGAAGGTATATGACCTCAATACTATGTCATCTACCACGCTACAAACGGCATCTGATATCAGGTTGTATAAAACAAACGACACCGTGATGGCTACCATCATAGAAAGAAATACCATCCAAGCTTGCACTATACATGAGAAAACAAACTGTCAAACAATTTTTCGGACAGATAAGGACATACCACCAGACACCGTGGAGGTATTATCGGCACCTACAGGAATATGGGTTATTTACGACAATGTGGCCTTTATAGATATAAAGGGTACCCCCTACATCTACAACATCTCTATACACATCCCATCTCTCTTTGAAAACTACATCGTAGGCACCGACCTTACAGACAACGGCATCAGATATATAATCTTATCTCCCTCGGGACAGCAGTGGCACTTTGACTTTACAGGGCCTATCCTGTCAGAGATAAAAAACTATGCTGTAGGCGAACATACCGTTGCCATACCTTATATATCATCAGACAACCATATACATGTGTACATGTGGAGTAAAACAAGCACAGCAGATATTACAACCCCTATCGTATACAAAGACGGAATATATGGAGATATTATCTACGAGGATAATATGTACACCCTAAAAGTAGGCTACCATGACATGGATATAGCCAGCATCACAATAAAAGAAGATGGTACCACCGAAAAGCAATATATTGCCCCTTACCTTGAAGATACACTGAGTATCGTTGGGAAACAATCCGGCAAAGGTTATAACACTTACACGGATCTATACACCATAGCAAATGGCAAAAAAACATATATTTTCACATCATCATCACCGGGAGGTTGCAAGTGGGGATATCTTAGTCATGACAAGGGCAAAACAACCATCGCCATAATAGACGGATATGCTTCCAACACAGGCACAATACACATTGTAGACATATCCCAAGACAACCTACAGTCTTCTATAAGAAAAACTTTCCACCTGCCATATTCAGGTCACATATATACTTATGGCATATATGACCAAGGGTTATGGGTCGTTATATCCAATGAACACACAGAAGGTAATAACCCTCTTAAGATATACTACATCACCCCAGAAGGGGATATTGTGAACTTCACAGAAACATATCTTCATAGCATAACACTATATCCACACTGGTTAGATATCTACGGGATATACATGAAAGGCAACCTGTGGCTTCAAGTATACGGCGACATATTCTATCTATCACCTGATGGTATGCATAAGATATGGAAAGTAGGTGCCCGATACATATACCCGTACAAAGAAGGAATACTCTTATCATTGGAAAACAGTGAAAATCTCATGTATATCATGCCAGATGGCATTCAGTGGAACACCAAGGATATCATCACAAATGGTAGTATACTCAGAACATATAGCACACCATCAGATATCTTCTACAAGACCTACCAAGACACCATATTGCTCTTTTATACCCAAAACAACAATCTTCATATGTTAAATCTCAAGGCTAATGGCTCAATATTAAACGACACAACTATATTGACATTACCCCGTGGATATATTACCGTTGGCCTGTGGAATGAACCTTACACAGACAACATCACACTCACTGTCACCGATGGCACAGACACCATATCCATAGCCATATTACAACTACTACCATCTGATAGTGGATACAAAGTCAGGCATATCATTCCCATTCACAGGGAAGAATAAAACATAATATAGGGGGAATAATTATGAAAAAGACAAAAGCCATCTTCATCGCATTAACACTGCTTGCCCTTTTGCTGTCCTCATGCGGCAGCCCTACAACCACAAATAAGAGTATTGCCATTCACCCCACCCCTGACTTTGAAAGAGGTGCCTATATACTTACTGTAGAAAAAGAGGGTAAGACGGCCACCATCACAGAAAATCTCTATTCTCTGCCCATGCTGACACCGTCCCTGACCTCTTATGCTCTGCTTGATGACAAGGTTGTGTATCTGGAAGGTATACCACAGAAACAAAATACAGAAGAGCACTACATCACTCCAAGCATACACAACATTAACATAAAGACTTATAACATAGACATGGGAACTACATCTGTGATGTTATCGGCGACATATACAGATACCTATTTGTACAAACTGGGAAATAAACTGCTATTTGTCGGGGCCACCAAGAGACACATACAAGGCTGCACGCTACATGGTAGCACACCACAGTGCAAAGACATCTTTTCTACAGATAAAGACAGTTATTCGCTAGATATAGATGTATTTCCCACACCTACGGGGCTATGGGTTCACTACGGGAGCAACATAGCACTTTTTGACGGCAATATAAAGACATTCTCATACAAACTGTGGAATGTAGGGCAATTCAGGGAATACATTGTGGGAACCAACAGAAACTCCGCCGTAATACTGTCACCAACGGGTCAATCATGGGTATTTACAAATACAAGCTCTGCAAGACCGTCATACGCCATAGGAGATAGTGCTATAGCCATCGCATATACACCACAGGGAGATAGCCGTATTCACATCGTTCTGTGGACAGACAAACATGCCAATGATATACCCCTTCCTATAGAAGATATACCATCTTTAGAGTTTTCAGCTACCACACTAACAGTATCTCCTATCACCGGTCCATCCATAACACTGACAGTAGACAAGAACGGCAACATCGTAAACAAGCACATACCTGCGGAATACACACTACCGGTAAAAGTTGTATATAAAAGGGTCCCCGAAGGTGACACGGTTTTTTACATAGAAAAAAACGGGAAACAAAGCCACATGTATACATGCCACAGCCCCATGTGCACAGGAGATTACCTATCATATACATCTACCATAGCAAAGTATATTATCGCCGATGTCATAGATGACAAGAGCACTATATATCTCTACACCATTCCATTTTCTGGTGATATATCATCAGAAACAATATACACAAAGGGAAATAGCGATGTTCTCTATGGAAAGAAAGTAGACAGTGGCATGTGGATTGTATTAGGTGATTTGGAATATCCACCTAAATACCCACTAACATTTGTCTACATTACTAAAAGCGGTGAGGTTGTACTATATACAGAGCAATATCTCGGTGACACACCACCCATATACGAAGACTGGCTCGCTCTAAACATAGAAACATCAGCCCAAGATAGCCTGTGGGGGCAAAACACTAGTCAAACTATAGTTTTATATCCTTCTGGCAAGCATCATTTCTTTGGTATAACAGGAAGTGACCTTATACCCTATAAAGACGGCGTGCTTACATCTATACCTACCGGTGGAGGCAAATTTAATACAAGGTGGCACATTGCATATATCACGGGCGACGGCATACAGTGGCAAACAAGAGACTTCCTGAAAGGTTATATACTGGGCTACAGTGCCACCCCCAACAGCATATGGCTAAAACTTATAAAAGACAAGATATATGCACTTTACATGGAAAACCGCACACTATATCTGCTAACACTTGACAGCACGGGACATGTATCTAAAGAGGAAGTGGCAACACTACCCACGGAAAAACACACAACATATGGAATAGTGCCGGAATTGAGTAAAAGCCTACTCATCATAGCAGCAGAAAAACACGATATAGAACATAAAGACTTTGATTGGTACGATATTGCCATAGCCAGAGTATCAATATCAGGTAGTAGTTTTCAGATAAAAACACTGGTGCCTTACATACTATGGTCTCACTAAGGGAAAAGAGGGGAATGCCAATACCTTCTTGCACCAAAGTATAAAAAAAGCAAAGTGGAGAGCATGGCTCTCCACTTTGTATAAGCAGGTTTCTACTTTATCTCTCCTGCAGCCTTCAGTGTAAGACGAGAGGCCAAGGGACCAATGATTTCATGAAATATCGTGGCACCAATGGTAATGCTGACAATCAAAGCACCATATTGATGAAACTCAGGCTTAGATGCAAATAAAAGGGAAAGACCAATAACAATGCCACCCTGAGGTATAAGGCCACCGGCCGTATACTTCTTGACCTTTTCGCTGGCACCGGACAGTGATGCCCCTATGTAAACACCAAGAAACTTACCGACACCACGAAGGAGAACAAACATAATAGAAACGATAATAGCACCACCCAGTACAGAGAAATCAAGTTTCAAACCTGAAACAACAAAAAACACAATAAATACCAATTCCATAATATGGTCAGTGACGGCAAATACCTGATTTTTACGAGAACACCAGTTAACAACAACAGCACCGGTTGTCATAACAGCAAGAAGACTATCAACATTCAAAACCTGTCCCAAACCAAACACTAAAAACAGCATACCCAACACTACAGGAAGCATCAATGCGTCTTCATCGTGCCCCTCAACAAGATGCACCATGTATTTAAAGACAATACCACCAACCAATCCTAAACCAATAGAAAGCAATATATCTTTCGTTGGGTCAAGCACCAAAGATGCAACCTCTATCTTTGCCCCGCTAAGGAGAACAGCAGAAAGAGCAGTGGCTATAGAAAAGTTGATAATACCCAGGGCATCGTCAAATGCCGCAACCATCATAATCATAGAAGACACTTCTCCACGGGCTTTATACTGCTTCATGACAGCCAATGTAGCCGATGGATCTGTTGGAGCTGCCAACGCCCCCATAACAAGTGCTATGGCCAAATCTACACGCCAGTATCCATGAAACATCCCCGTAAAGTGGAAAAACAGATAAAGACCAGTGACAACAGCAAGAAAAGCCATTTCCGCCTCAAAGAATGTGATATATGCTACATTCTTCCCCAACCTCTTTATGGCATCTATGGCAAGAGAACCACCTACCTCAAATGTAATAACGGCCAATGTAAGATTGGTAAGAATTGTAGAACTTTTGACAAAAGTTCCTTCTATAAGGTTAATATGGAAAACATGATGCATAGTGAAGGGATTTAAAAGCAAACCGGCAAATATATATCCTGTCACACGGGGTAAACCTATCTTATTTACCAAAATACCAAACAGATATCCCGTAAGGATTAATATGGCAACTTCTAATATGACACTTTGCATACCACTCACCTCCTCTACCTCTTAAGCACATAATCATAATAATATCACCAATCAGAGAAATATAAATGGTTATACCCCTGTTTCCAACAATAAAAAAGTGTAGTATAATAAACAAGCCACGGGGGAGCTTCCGTAAGGAGGCTGAGAGGGGCTCAGTCCCGACCCCTGGAACCTGATCCGGGTAATGCCGGCGTAGGGAGTGGCACGAGACAGACATATCTGCCCCGTGCCCTCCCCGGAAAGGGGAGGTAGTATGAAAAAACATATATGGTGGTTGTTTGGTCTGGTGGCTGGGGTAGTGCTACTGACACTACCTATTTGGTGGGTTTCACTACTTGGCTTTGCACTTATCACCATATCGGCTACAGTACTATTTAGAGATAATCACACTATATTGAGGATTCTCGCTTTTCTCTTATTTATACTTCTGTGGTGGGATATCACCAGCCACCTACACCTCATGGAATCTTATATTCTTCCATCTCCCGGTGATGTATGGCACATCATCGTGTCTCAACATACCATCATAGCTAAGCACCTGTGGTACACGCTGTCTATATCTTATGTCGGTCTTTTACTATCTCTACTATTTGGCACACTACTGGCCATTGTTATGCATGCCATAAGACCTCTGGAAGATTTATTCTATCCGCTTATGGTCTTGTCTCAGGCCACCCCAACCATAGCCGTTGCACCGCTTATAATATTGTGGTTTGGATTCGGAAAGTATCCCAAAATCGGTGTTGTTGTATGGGTAACATTCTTCCCCATCACCGTCAATACACTTCTGGGCCTCCACTCCATAGACAAGGACATGGTAGATGTCATGAAGGCCATGGGTGCAAGCAGATGGCAGATATTCAGGCACATTACACTACCCCACACACTGGCATATACACTAACGGGGCTTGAGATAACATCTCCCTACGCCATACTCGGTGCCCTTACCGCTGAGTGGATGGGCACAACTCAGGGACTGGGACTATACATAAAGAGATCATTCTCATCGTTTGAACTTCCCCAAGTCTTTGCCGGAACCATAATCATTACCGTGTTCAGCCTCCTAACATGGGCTACCGTGGCATATATCAAGAACATCTTCACCAAATGGAGAGAAGGAGGGAATATGTTATGAGAAAGAAGTTTTTAACCTTGATGGTGATGCTATTGGCTATCTCTATCATGCTGGTGGGGTGCGGTGGTGCAACAAACACCAATAATGGAAAAACTGCCTCAGAAACCCAAACATCTACCCAGTCTCAAAGCGCATCTCAAACAGAAACATCTTTCACCAAGCTACCCCAGAAGACCAAGGTTGTTCTCATGCTTGATTGGACACCAAACACCAACCACACGGGCATATATGTAGCCCTTGACAAAGGATATTTTGAAAAGAGAAACCTTGATGTGGAGATTATACAGCCATCTAATGTATGGCCTGAACAGGCCGTTGCCGGTGGAAAGGCACAGTTTGGTATTTCTTTCCAAGGCTCTATGACCAAATATGTCGTCAAAGAGGGCGCACCCATTGTAGCCATTGCCGCAATAATTCAGCACGACACATCGGGCTTTATCTGGCTAAATGACAGTGGCATTAAGACCCCCAAAGACTGGGAAAACAAGAAATACGGAGGCTGGGGAGGTTCTTCTGAAAAGGCCATGATCTCTTACATCATGAAGAAGTATGATGCAGACCCAAGCACCGTGCAGATGATAGAGCTCGGTGTGTTTGACCAAATCACCGGCCTTGTCAAGAAAGCATATGACTTTACTTGGATATTCTACGGATGGGAAGGCGTTGATGCAGAGCTCAGAGGACTTGACTTTACATTCTTTGACCTTAGAGAGCACTATCCAGAGCTTGACCACTACAGCCCCATATTTATAACAAACAAAGAGTACATGAAAGAACACCCTGATGTTGTCAGGGCATTTGTGGAAGCCGTATCTGAGGGCTACACCTATGCAGCACAGCATCCAGAGGAAAGCGCTGAAATACTTCTCAAACATGCACCTGAACTGAAAAAAGAGCTTGTAGAAAAGTCTCAAGAATGGCTTTCACCTAAATATATATGGGATGGCAAATGCTGGGGTTATATGAAAAAAGAAGTGTGGGACAGATACTCAGATTACATGGTAGAGATGGGCCTCATATCCCAGAAACCCGCAGATGTCAGTACACTATTCACAAACGAGTTCTTGCCATGTCAGAAATAACGGTCAGAAATCTTACTGTCAAATATGACGACTTTGTGGCCGTGGAGGATGTCTCCTTTGATGTCCCCCACGGCCTTCACATCGCCCTTGTGGGTCCTTCTGGTTGCGGTAAGTCTACCATCTTGAAATCTGTTGCCGGTCTCATACCATACACAGGCACAGTAGATGGCACTCCTGAGCGTATCGGCTATATGCCACAGAAAGGGGTATTGCTACCTTGGTATACCGTTATGAAAAACCTCACACTACCCCTTACATTGAGGGGCATATCTGAGAAAGAGGCACAAAAGAAAGTAGAAAGCCACCTTGAAGAGTTTGGCCTAAAAGGCTTTGAAGATAAATACCCCTCTGTGTTGTCTGGTGGCATGTACCAGCGTGCCGCCTTGCTACGCACACTAATGGTAGAAGCCCCCCTTATACTCCTTGATGAGCCGTTTGGGGCAGTAGATGCCCTAAACCGCAGAAGACTATGGCTGTGGCTTGAAGAGCGTCGCATGGGCTGGGACATATCTACTATCATGGTTACCCACGATGTAGAAGAGGCCGTGTTTTTGTCAGATATCGTCATCGTCCTTGATGGACCTCCAGCCCGCATCAAGAAAGTTGTCAATGTACCACTGCCACATCCCCGTGATATCCACCACATGGG
>Ga0256838_1001358_pt1 | contig 11797 bp, 8 predicted proteins | sample 4571419metaG_FD_185978 | JGI IMG/M metagenome (GOLD analysis project Ga0256838, IMG submission 185978) | Hydrothermal vent microbial communities from Guaymas Basin, Mexico - 4571-419 | ecosystem: Environmental > Aquatic > Marine > Hydrothermal vents | place: Mexico: Guaymas Basin | collected... | reverse complement strand
TCATCACTAGATATATCTTTACCACAGATAAAACTACCCTCGTTGATTATCCACTCACCATGACAAGCATCAAGTGCAGTTTGCACTGATGAAGCAGTAGAGAGTTCTGCTGCTATCTTGGAGTTATCACTCAGTCCTGAAAACTTTGGGATAGCAACAGAAGCCAATACTCCAATAATAACAATTGTAAATATCAATTCTATTAAGGTAAAGGCTTTTCTAATCATATAAATTAGAACTCAACATCATTAGCATATTCCCAGTCACCATCTGCATCTTCAGAAGTAAATTTAGCTTTACAGTTGTCTTTAGCTTGTGTAGTTTCAAATTTATCACAATCAATTCTTAATTCTGTAACTCTAGAAGCTCTTTTAAATCTGATTAGTGCAATATCAACATCACTAGGATTTTGTATATGATAAGTACCATCGTTACCAGCTGTGTTATCATAAGTTATACCTGAGCCACTTAATTTTAGTAAATCATTAAGTTCATAACTTGTATTACCATCTAAGTCACTTTTATTTAAAGCTGCACTAGGAACTGATGATTCAGCATCTTTTACCATCTTGATAATGTTATTTACTTCAGCATTACCTTTTAAGTTTGTAAATTTTGGAACTGCAACTGCTGCAAGTACACCTATAATAACGATAACAAAGATTAGTTCTATTAATGTAAAACCTTTTCTCATGATTCATCCTTTTGGTTAATAAATTATTTAATTATATACTACATATATTAAAGGGTAGCTAAATTTGAGATATTTTCTGTTTTAATCTAATCATGTGATATGTTATTTTGCTTTTATCTATAAATGAATAACCAGATGAATTAAGATCGATTAGGTCGTTGTTTATAAGTATGATATGTCTTTTTGAAAATGACAATATATCTTTAAAATGTTTACCAGATACTTTTACTGGTGTATGGTTTAATCGAACTACACTAATAGATAGATCCACGATGCTAGAGAGTGATAGCGATTCTGTATACATAGGGTATGGTGGAGTGTCAATTATAATATAATCAAAACTATTTTTTAAAGAGATAAATATTTTTTTGTATTTATCTAGTTTAGCATCTAGTTGCATATTTTTCTCAGTTGTATTAAATGGTAAAATATAGAGGTCTTTTTTATTGTAAAGTTTTATCTTTTTGATTGATTTTTTCAAATCAGATGCAGAATCTAGTCTTCTTAGCTTTTGTTTTTTGTCAATATCTAGTGTCATATTTACAAGTATAACTTTAGCATTGTTAGATGCTAAACTTTGGGCTATATTTCTTGCTAAAAAGGTTTTGCCATCTTTTGGGTATGGTGATGTAAATTGTATGGTTTTTATCTCAGGATGGTTAAAGAATATTAGGGTCTCCATAGTGGTAAAGAGATCTGCTACTTTTTTCTCTTTTGAAAAGTCTATTAATCCCTCTTCAGTGATTGATTTTTTTGGTATTTTTGGAATCCCACCCATAATAGGTGTAGGTGTCATTTTAGCAACTACTATTTTTGATAAAAATAGTGAGAATATAGTGTGCTTTATGATGGTGACAATTATTGCTACTATTATTCCAACTACTATATTTATAGTGATTTTACTAACTATTTTATTGGTTGGTTTTTTTGCAATTATAGGTTCTGTTATGATTTTATTACTATATTTTATGAAAACTTTATTATAAATAAGACTTCTACTACTTTCATAGATGCTTTTATAAGCTGAATCTGTTATGGATATTTGTTTTTTTATATAGTCAATTTTATCTTTTATATTCATAGATGTAATTAGCTTATCTTGGTAATCTTCATAGTTTTCAATGATTTTTTTATTGCTCTCTTTTAGATTGTCTATTTTAAACTTGATAGTCAATATTAATAACTCTTTTTGTTTAAGTAGTATTTTTTTACTATTTTTATAAATTAGTGAATTTGGTGTGTATTTCATTTGTATATCAAAAAATTTATTATAAACATCATCAAATTTTTTAGAAATATTTGTAATTGTTGAGTTTGGTGGTCGTTCTGATAATGCTAAATTTAAAATATTTTTATTATTTATAAGATAATCTCTATATTTTTCTAATTTTTTTATGTTTATTTTATTGTCTTTTATGCGATTGTGTAATTTTGATGAAGTAGAACTAGCATTAATAAAATACTGCCCATCAATAATAGAATTATTCTCTTTTCTTATCTGTTTGAGTTGATTTGCATAGTTTTTTTGTTTTTTTATCAATTTAAGCATCTCAGATTGCATAAACTCATGTACTTTATCTATATTTTTTAGTTTTATATCTATATCAAGATTTATAAACTCCTCCATAAGATGTTTTGTAAATATATTTAGCATAAAAGGGTTATCACCAGTAGTTTCAATCTCAACAAGAGCAGATTCACCACTTTTGATGCTTATGCTATTTTTAACCTCCTTGTTGTAAGCATTTTGGTTATTTACTGTGAGATATAAAGGTTCAGGTAGTTCAAGTAGAGGGGAGTCAGCATCGAAATACTCTTTTTTATCTCTATGTAAGATAAATGAACATAGATTATCAATCTTTGTAACTTCTTCTACTCTTGAGGTGGCAATATATCTACTAGTTAATTTGTTAAATATTTTAAATTCATCATAATCTACAAATTTTAGAACCAATTCAACTTTATCTAAAAGTAAATTATCTTTGCTAATTGTTGCATTATCTACATAAAATTCATCGCATCTGTTGCTAGGTACTAGGTTTTTTATATCTTTTTTGTATTTACCTTTCCAGTCTGAGAATGTTGGTGTCTTGTATTTTGCATTGATATCTTTTGATATAAAGACATTATACCCTGATTTTATTATCGCATTTTGTATAACTACATAACTCTTTATAAATTCTGATAGTAGTTGTTTTCTACTATCATTATCAAGAGTTGGTATGAGTTTTTTGATAAGTTTATCTGATTTTGAATTTAGGAAATTTTCACTTTTTTCTACATATACTACCCCATTAGTAGTAAAGTATATAGTTTCTTTTAGAGATTTTTTAACTAGTAGAGTAGCCACCAATACAGCGACTACAACAAAAAATAAAAACTTGGCTTTTAGGATTAGAAATATAAAAGATAAATCTACAACATTAGATTGTGTATGTTGAGCTAAAGCTTGTTTTTTTATCTCTTTCTGTTCCAACTTAATCTCTTACTTAGATATATTTTTGAATTACTTCTATTAATAATCCATTATTTATAGGTTTTGTAACTATCTCATCTACTTTTGAGTTTATAGAGTCTATTTTATCTTGTGGTAGATTAGTATCTACTATAGCTATAACAATTGGATTATTTTGTTGAGAATTATTTTTGATAGAGTCTATTAGCATTATAGAATCTCTGTTTGACATATTTATCCCTATGATACTTATATCTATTTTATTGTTAGATAATATCTCATTAACCATACTAGAATTTAATGCTTTAAATATAGTTAGGTTCATACTCTCTAAAATATTTGAGATAGTAAAAAGATTTTTAGCATCACTATCCATAACTATAGCATTTAGGTTTAAATCTGTTTTTTCTATTTTTTTAGTTTGTTGAGGTATCTTTTTTAGTTGCTTTTCATCTTCAAAAATAATATCATTGTTATTATCATTATCTAATGGTATCGATAGATAAAAAGTACTACCTCTATCCATCATACTTTTTAGTGTGATTTTTCCATCTATTAATTTAGCAAATTTTTTACTTATAGATAACCCTAAACCTGTACCACCGTATTTTTTATTTATAGAGCCATCAGCTTGTTTGAATGCTTCAAAAATCATAGCATGTTTCTCTTTTGATATTCCAATTCCTGTGTCTTGGACACTAAATAACAATCGATTATCAGTTGCTGTTTGATCTTTTTGTATCGTTAATTCAATTTTACCTTTATATGTAAATTTTATAGCATTGGATATAAAGTTTCTTATGATTTGTGATAGTTTATTTCTATCTGTACTAAAATTAGAATTAAATTTATCTATTGTAGAAAATTCAAGATTTTTCTCATTTGCAATAGTTTCAAAAATATCTTTCATCTCTTCTAAAAAGTCTTTAGAGTGGATATTGTAAATATCTAGGCTTGATTCACCTGCTTCAACTTTTGATACATTAAGTAGGTCTTCTATAAGTCTTAACAGTTCATTTCCTGCATTGTGAATAATCTCAGCTTTTTTAATCTCGTCACCTGAAAGATGAGCTGATTTGTTTTGTAGAAGAAGTTTTGATAGTAAAATTATAGAATTAAGAGGTGTTTTTAACTCATGTGTTATGTTAGACAAAAATTCATCTTTGTATTTGTTAGCTTCTTCAAGTTTTGTTGTTTGAAGCTTAAGTCTTTTATTTGTATTTTGTGTTATCTTTAGTAGTTTGTTAAGTTCCCATCTTTGCAAAGTTACATAAAGAGCAGGGGCTACAACTAGTGTAGTTTCATTTATAAATAACTCTTTTTTATCATCTATCTCACTAAGAAAGCTAAGTTCAATTACACCTATAAGCATATCTTTATAAACTAAGGGAACTATAAATAGTGTACTTGGTTTTTCATAGATTGTACCACTAATTATATGTTTTTCATAAGCTGAAAGGTCTTTTAGTATGATAGGCTGTTTAGAAAAAGCAACTTCACCTATTAACCCCTCTTTTAGCTCAAATGATTGTTGTAGATTATCACTAAGTGCATAAGAAGCATATCTTTCAAGATTTTGTTTAGATTTATTAAATATAAAAATAGCACCACTACTAGCTCTTAGATATTTACCTAAAAATAGTAGTGTTTTTCTTGATACTCCTTTTAGTGTTTGTTCTCCAGATATTTTTATATTTAGGTCATTGATTCCATTTTTTAACCACACCTGTGTATTGTGTTCAAATTCACTTATTTTTAAAGTCTCAGTCATACTTGATAAAACTTTACTAAGTTCATCTTTTTTACTTCTTGGTTTTATCTCAAATGAGAAATCACCCTCAATAATTTTTTTGGCATGTGTTACAATATCTCTTTCATTTTGGAAAAGTCTATCTAGTGAAGCATATAAAACAGTGATCTCATCTTTATTCTCTATGTATGGTAAATCTTGTAAATTACCAACAGAAGCTTTAGTTAAAATATCTTTTATAGATTCAATAGGTTCGATAATAGAGTCTATAACCTTTTTACCAAGTCGATAAGTGATAATAGTTGATATAAGTGTTAATATCCAAAATATTTTGATAATTAGGTCTGTAGCCCATGTCTTTAGCTTATCTGTAAGGGTGTAAAACTCTTTTAAAACATTTTTAATTTGCCCCTCTTGACGGTTAATCTTAGCTAGTAGTTTTTGTTTAAAAATTTCATCTTTAGAATTTTTGTATTCTAGGGCATATTTTTTGTATTCTTTTACAAGGTTGTAGCTAGATTGAATTGTAAAAGTCATTTTAAAGATATGCTTTTCTGAAGATAGTGTATTTAAAAGTCTAACAGAAGTTGATGTTTTTTTCTTTCTTTCAAGATAGTTCAGGAAATTTTCACCATCACTAATGGAGTTGTCAATATTGTAGATAAAACTTTCATAATCATCTTCATTCCCAGTTGCAATATATCTGTAAAACTCTTCAACTGCACTATGATAGTATTTTTCATGACCTTCATTATATTTGTTAATAATTTGTAGTTTATCAATATACATAAGAGAGATATGAGCAAAGATAGTGATAAAAAAGATTATAAATATATTTAAACCTATAATTCTAAACAATCTACCCTTAATCGAATTGTTTTTACTTAATCGCAATGTTGTCTCTTCCGTTATTTTTTACAAAGTACAAAGCATCATCTGCTTTTTTGAAAAAAGATTCTTTTGTTTCCTCTTTTTTGTATTGGCTAATTCCATAACTGCAAGTGATAGATTTAGGGTCTTTAAAAGTATGATTTTTAACAACAAGTCTAAGTTTTTTTGCTAGTTGTTTTGCATCTTGAGCTGTGGTATTTGGTAGTAGTATTACAAACTCTTCTCCACCGTATCTAAATGCCATATCTGTTAATCTAATATTTTCTTTTATAATCGCTGAAAAATCAGCCAATATGTTGTCTCCAGCTATATGACCATAAGTGTCATTTACTTTTTTGAAAAAATCAATATCTGCAATTATCATAGATAGTGCTGTTTCGTATCTATTTGATCTATGCATCTCTTTTTCTATTGTTTCATCAAAATATTGTCTATTGTAGAGTTTTGTTAATTGGTCTGTTGTTGATTGATTTTTTAGTGTTTCGTTTCGTTGTTTTAGTTTTTGTTCTTGTTCATACATCTGTATATGAAATTTTATTTTATTGTATAGTCTTGTCTCTTCTATTGGTTTTGTTAGGTAATCAACTGCACCTAGATTGTAGCCTCTTTGTATAAATTCATCTTCTTTAAAAAATGCTGTTAGAAAGATAATAGGTATATCTTTTGTTTGGCTATCTGATTTTAGCATATTTGCAAGTTCAAACCCATCAACTTCTGGCATCTGAACATCAAGCAATATTAAATCTGGTGGGGTTATTATCACTTTTTGAAGTGCTTCTTGGTAGTTCAATGCTTCTTGCATCTCTATGTTTTCAAATTCATCTTCTAGTAGAGATCTTAAGGTAAATAGATTATTGCTATTGTCATCTACTGCTAAAATTGTAAACTTTTGCATTGTGTGTAAACCTTTATATCAAAGTAGGTACTTATATTTCGTAAGTATATCAAAAAAAAATAAAATTTATAGTAATTAAGTTTTTTTTTACTTTAATAGAATATAATGAAATATAATTTATAAGCTATATAGAGGTTTAATTGATGATTGTTTTTTTAAAGTTGAGTATTTATCTGTTGTTTAGTTTGATTTTGCTTGGTTGTTCTAGTGCCGAAGCTACTAACCCTAATATTATTTATAAATCAGTAAAGGTAAATGCTGTTGTTGATAGTCAGCTTATGGTTATGAAAAAGAAATTTAAAAACAAGTTAATTGAAAATTCTCGCAAAGGGTATATAATCAAATCAGGGGATGTAATTATAATAAAAGTATCTGGTTATCCAGAGTTTTCTACATCGAATAGCCCATCTCTTACAGATAAAACAATAGTAAATCAAAATGGAACTATACAATTACCAGCATTAGGTGTTATAAAAGTTGTTGGATTCACAACTAATGAGTTGAGAAAGTTTTTGATTGAGAAATTAAAATATTATATAATAACTCCAGATGTAACAGTTAGTTTAGCTTTTAATAGAAAAAATAGATACAACTTAATTGGTGAATTTAGTCATCCAAAGACTATTGAAAAAGATTATCAGATGACACTACTTGAAGTTTTATCATTTGGTGATGGGATAAAACAAGATACTGCAGATTTGAAAAATGCTTATGTAGTAAGAAACAAAAAGAAATTACCAATAAATATATATAGATTATTGGAAAAAGGTGATATTAGTCAAAATATCGATATGATGGATAGAGATACAGTAGTTATACCAAGATATCAAACAGATCAATCCGTGTATGTATATACTAGACTATCTCGTCTATCTAAACCTAGAATACCTCTAATAAATGGTAAGCTTACAGTTATCCAAGCTATGACTATGAGTGGAATATTGGAGGTAAACGAAAAAATTATGAATATAAATAATGTTTTTGTAGTAAGAACAGAAGCTGATAGGATAGAAACTTTTAAGCTTGATGTTGAAAAGATGTTTAAAGGTGAAGCTATACCTTTTGAACTAGCTGCAGGGGATATGATATATATTCCAAAAGACAATGTAGGAACAATAAACAAAGTTATATCTGACTTTTTCCCTATTCTACAATTAACATACAATATTCTTAATAATATTCAAGCATATCGTGTAGTTAGGGATTATGGAACTATGCCAGATAATTAAATTTGAGACAAAGGATAAAAATGGATATACTTATAACAGGTGGAGCAGGATATATAGGCTCACATTTAGCAAAACAGCTACTTGAAACAACAAAGCATAAAATTACAATCTTAGATAATCTAAGCACTGGTTCTTTAAAGACATTAGATACTTTAAAAGCTATTAGAGAGTTTAATTTTATAAAATTAGATTTAAAAGAGTTCGATAAAGTTGCTGAAGTTTTACAAACCAATAAGTTTGATGCTATTGTCCATTTTGCAGCTAGTATAGTTGTACCAGAGTCTGTAACTAACCCTATAAAATACTATATGAACAACACAGTAAACACAACAAACCTTATAAAATATGCTACTCAAACAGGTGTAAAAAAGTTTGTATTTAGCTCAACTGCAGCAGTTTATGGTGAACCGAAAAATATGCCAAAAACAGGTATTGATGAGGATTTTGAAACAAACCCAATCAACCCTTATGGTATGAGTAAGCTTATGAGTGAGAGAGTTTTAATGGATACAGCAAAAGCAAATCCAAGTTTAAAGTTTGTGATTTTTAGATACTTTAATGTAGCTGGAGCTGATATTTTTTATAAAGATGATAAATTAAGCCCAAGAATAGGGCAGTCATTTCCAGATGCTACACATCTTATTAAAATAGCTTCGGAATGTGCTATAGGTAAAAGAGAAAAAATGGCTATTTTTGGAGAAGATTTTGAAACAGATGATGGAACAGGTGTAAGAGACTATATCCATGTAGATGATTTAGCATCTGCACATATTAAAGCTTTGGATTATCTCGATGAAAATGGTAGTGATGTCTTTAACTTAGGCTATGGAAGAGGTTTTTCTGTAAAAGAGGTTATAAACACTATGAAAGATGTAACTAAAAAAGATTTTCAAGTAGATGTATCTCCAAGAAGAGCAGGAGATCCCGCTATGTTAATAGCAGATAACTCTAAATACAAAGCAAAATTTAGTAATGGTGATAAGCCTTTGTTTAGATACGAAGATATAGAGCTAATCTGCCAAAGTGCTTATGAGTGGGAAAATCATCTTTGATTTTCTGAACTCGTAAGCATAATAAAAAACAACATATAGGTAGTTAGAAAGATACTCAAATTTAAAAAATCAGAATTATCAATAAGGCTTAACCCTATAAGTGTAAACATCATCTGACTTAGTGCCAATATATATACCGTTTTTTTACCATTTTGAGTGTGTCTAAAGATTTGATGATGCAGGTGTGTTTTGTCTGCTGCAAATGGTGACTTTTTATTTTTTAGGCGATTTACCATAACAAATAGAGTGTCAAGTATAGGTATACCAGTAAGAAAAAACACAGAAGTAGGGCTAATATAATCAAGTAGTTTAATAGCAACCATAGCTATAACAAACCCAATAAATAAAGCACCATTATCACCTAAAAATATCTGAGCAGGGTGTAGATTGAAAAGTAAAAAAACAGAGATACCAATAGCCAATATAGATGATAAGTACAAGATAGTAGTATCGTTGTGGATGAAACCTAGATAGATAAACCCAATTAGTATAACCAAAGAGACACTTCCAGCCAATCCATCTAATCCATCTATAAGGTTAAGAGCATTAGTAAACCCAACTACAGCAAATATGGTAAAAGGTATACTCAAAATACCAAGAGATGTAGTAGTGGAAAAATAAGTACCCAAAGAGTTTATAGTATAACCATCAAGTATGATTAAAATACTAGAAACAATAATAACTGCAAATTTAGGATATGGAGTAAGTTCTAAAAGGTCATCAAAAAAACCAACAATAAATATAAGAAGTATAGCCAACATACTTAGATAGTGTTCAAGTAAAAATGATGGGTATATAAAGGTACTTAAACAAAGGATGCTAAAAATCGCTATCCCACCAACTTTTGGAGTGGCTAATTTATGTGAGCTTCTATCGTTTGGTATATCAAGTAAGATATTTTTAGAGCGAGAGAACTTTATGAGACCTTTTATTAAAAATATCTCTATTAGAGACAAAGTTATTATAATTGCAAGAGAGTTTATCATTTGCATATTCCTTGTGCTTTGTATTAATTAAAAATTAACAATTCTTAATATCTTATCTTCTTTTTGATTAAGATATTCTAAACTGTTAAACCTTTGACTGTATAGTTATCTTAGTAGCTTCAAAAAGTTCCATAGCTTTTTTAACCATAGGTTCATCTTTTATGTTATCTGAATCTATCTCTTTAGCACTCTCATCCGTTTGTGAACATCGAGTGACACATGAAGCACTTCCACCTATCTCTACATCTTCAACCATAGAATATGAGTTGTCTGATTTTACTTGTTCTAAAATTTTAGAACAAGCCACACCTTTGATTTTGGTGTTAAATCCATAAATCTCTCTTACGAGTTGCTTTATAGCAGAGTAACCATGTTTTAGTGTTTTCTTACCATCATCATTTGCACAACTTTCCCAAGTTAATATATCGTTGTTATACGATATAAAAGTTACACTATTTTCAAAAATTTCACCTAGTTTTGCATTTCTATCTTTTATCTTACTTACTAAGTTTGTAAACAATGTACTACCATCAGTTTGAATCTTTTTTATAGCCTCTTTTACTATAGGTTTAGGTTTTATCTCTTCACTTTTTAACTCAACTTTTTTTTCTATATGTATCTCTTTTTGAAGAGATTCTATCATCTGGTCGACCTCTTTTATCTTAAGTGCTTCGACCATTTTAAAAAAGATAAGTGAAAGGACAAAAGAACCATCAGCATTGATGCTAAAGAGAGTCTTTGAATCACTAAGTATCCTAAAAAATCTCTCTATGATAAGTGTAGAAAACATTGCATCTTGGTTATAAAGTTTCTCTTTTAAAAATGCTATCAACTCATCTACAACCATCTCTGGTTCATAGTCTTCTAAGATTTTTGTATACTCTACAAGTTTTTCATAATCTTTGTTAAACACAGCATTAAAAAGTTCAACTATAAAGTTTGGGTCAACTAAGCCTAGCATATCTGTTACTGTTTCTACATCTACAAAGTTTTTAGAGTAGATTATAGCTTGGTCTAGTAGTGTAAGAGTGTCTCTTAGACTACCTTTTCCACTTCTTGCTAAGATGCCAAGTGCATTTGGTTCAAAGTCTATGTTCTCCTTATGAAGTATGTTTGTTAGATGGTCTACTATCTTGGTAGTAGCTATACTTTTAAACCTAAAATGTTGAGTACGACTGATGATAGTAGCTGGAAGTTTAAGTGGGTCAGTAGTAGCTAAGATAAACTTTACATAACTAGGTGGCTCTTCAAGAGTTTTTAAAAGAGCATTAAAAGCTTCTTTTGTAAGCATATGGACTTCATCTATGATAAATATCTTATATCTTGCTATAGATGGTTTATACTTAGTTTGTTCTATAAGATGCCTTATGTCATCTATCTTTCTTGAACTAGCTGCATCCATCTCTATTATGTCAATATGTCGGTTTTCTATAGCCATAATACAGTGTTCACAAACACCACATGGTTCATGAGTTACACCCTTTTCACAGATAAGTGCTTTAGCAAATATACGAGCAGTTGAGGTCTTTCCACTCCCTCTAAGCCCAGAAAAAAGGTAAGCATGTGAGAGTCTGTTAGAATCAAGTGCCAATGATAAAGTTTGAGCAATACTCTCCTGACCTATAAGTTCAGTAAAGTTCTTTGGTCTATATTTTCTAGCTAATACTTCAGAAGATGCTTTCAAGTTTATCACTCCATATTTTTAATGGTAGTTTATCATTTATATAGTTAAGTTGGATTGAATTTCTAAAAAAAGATAATTTTCAAAAAGTAACAAAAAATATTTATAAATAGATAGCTTAGTATTAACTATAGTTATTTAAGCCCACTTTAACGGGGGGGGGT
>Ga0256838_1001357_pt1 | contig 11797 bp, 11 predicted proteins | sample 4571419metaG_FD_185978 | JGI IMG/M metagenome (GOLD analysis project Ga0256838, IMG submission 185978) | Hydrothermal vent microbial communities from Guaymas Basin, Mexico - 4571-419 | ecosystem: Environmental > Aquatic > Marine > Hydrothermal vents | place: Mexico: Guaymas Basin | collected... | reverse complement strand
TTTGAGCTATTTTTCAATATACATAACCTACTTAAGAAAAAAGGTATTCGTGATAACTATGAGATGACTTTTTTCGCTCCTATGGACCAACCGGGTAAAAGAATGGGTCCAAAGGCATTATCTATGATGGATAAAATGTTTGAAATGTCTAATCTAAAACAACATTTTGGTAAAAAAATTAAGCAGTTTGATGAAGATGGGATCGTTTTTGTAGATGATTCCAAACTAGAATCAGACTTTACTATGTTTATTCCAGCTGGGGATGGTCATCAAGTTATTAAGGATTCAGATATACCTACAAATGATGCTGGATTTGTTAAAATAGATGATCGTTGTTTTGTTGAACTAACAGATACAGATAGAGAACATTCTATATATGCTATTGGTGACATTGCATCCCTTGAAGGCTATGATTGGAGAGCAAAACAAGGTCATATAGCAGAAGTTATGGCTAAAAATGTTGTGCATAATATAAAAGAAAAAGATAACAATGGTTTTGCATTTTTAGGTTATGATGAACATCTAAATATCTTATGTGTTATGGATACAGGTGATGGTGCTGCATTTGTTTATAGAGATGAGAAAAGAGCCTTTATGATTCCTATGCCTATAGTTGGTCATTGGCTTAAAAAAGGATGGGGATATTATTGCCGTTATTCAAAGCTTGGGAAGATACCTAGAATACCAGGTATGTAATATAAATATTTTTTATATTACTTATGTTTAGTGTTACTTATTTACACCATTTATTGTTAATATTTTTAATTTATTGGATAAATTTATATTCTATTAGTGTATAGTATATAAAGCTAAGATATTTATGTTAGAATATTAAATTAAAAAAAATTTAAGAAAGGTGGTTGTGATGGCTGGTAGAAATCTATCCAAAGCAGATGCTCCTAGAAACTATAATAACAATGAAAAAAAATTAAATGAAGATGATTTTATAGTATCAAAAACAGATACTAAAGGTAAAATCATCTATTGTAATGAGATATTTAGTAAAATGGCAGGTTATTGTCCTGCCGATTTAATAGGTTCAAATCATAATATTATCCGTCATCCAGATATGCCTAAAGTTGCTTTTAAACTTGCATGGGATCTAATCAAAAACAAAAAAGAATTTTTTGGTTTTGTAAAAAATCTTAGTGCTGATGGTGGCTACTACTGGGTACTTGCATATATAACACCAGATATAGACCCAAATAGTGGTCAAATAGTTAGTTATACTTCAGTAAGAAGAAAACCACCACAATCTGCAATAGACCAAATTATACCTATATATAAACTATTAGTAGATGCTGAAAGAAGAGGAGGGATGCAAGCTTCAGGTGAATTGCTTACTAACTTCTTGCAAGAACATAAAATATCTTATGATGAGTTTGTAATAAATCTTCAAAAGGGAGCTAAACTATGAGTTTTTTTGGAATAGGTGGAAGCAAGAAGAGTTCAGATACAGAACTAATGAAACAGATCTCTGATGTTTTTAAAAAAGTTAAAAAAGGGGAGTTGTCTTCTCGTATCATCTTACATCAAAATGAAACACCATTGGAAAATATAGCTTGGGATATAAATAGTTCACTTGATCAGATGGAGATTATATTAAGAGAAACAAGATACACCATAGAAGCTGTTAGTGAAGGTGATATGTATAGAAGTATGTTCCCATCAGGTTTACATGGAGAGTTTAAGCAAACTGCAAATTCTATACAAAAAGCTATCTCTGCGATGAAAGCAAATGAAAAATACAAAACTATGGGACAGATGTCAACAGCATTTAATTCACTTAATGGTGGTATGTCTGGTAATATGGATGTCATAGTAAAAGATATAAATAAAACAGAAGAATCATTTAATCTAGTTACAAGTAAGACTTCTCAAGCATCAACATCAGCAGATGAAACTTATGAGGCAGTTAAAGATACAAATGAGCAAATATCATCACTTAGTGAATTAATCATCGACACTACAGATTCTATCTCTCAACTAGATACAAATGTAAATGATATATCTACAGTTGTAAATCTTATAAAAGATATCGCAGACCAAACAAATCTACTAGCATTAAATGCAGCTATAGAAGCAGCAAGAGCTGGTGAACATGGTAGAGGTTTTGCTGTTGTTGCTGATGAAGTTAGAAAGCTAGCTGAGAGAACTCAAAAAGCTACAAGTGAGATAAGTATCACTATTCAAAACTTACAACAACAATCTAGTTCTATTAGTGAAAATGCTGGTAGTATGAATGAAATAGCTACAAATACAAATGATACTATGGATAAATTTGCTCATACTATGAGTGTATTTAAAGAAGATTTATCATCTACGAGTTCTACTGCTAACCAAAGTAGTTTTGCATTATTTCTATCTACATATAAGATTCAGCATATTTTATTTAAATCAAGAGCATACTCTTCAGTTGTAAATGGAACGGTTTCTGATGAATTAAAATCTGACCATATGCATTGTAATTTTGGTTCTTGGTACTATGGAAAAGGTAAAGAGTTATTTGGTAATAATACAACTTTTAAAAAGATAGAAGTAGAACATGAAGCTTTTCATAAGTTGATAAATGATTCTTTAGATTGTGCATTAAGTGGTGGGTGTATGGCTAAAAATGAGAAAAAAAGTAATATGATAAACGACTTCAAAAAAGCTGAAGAGCATTCAAATAAACTTTTTATTTTAATGGATGAGTTAGCTAATGAGTTAGGTAAAAATATCAATATGGAGAAAGTTTTAGCTTAAACTTTCTCTACTTTTTTAGTTCTTTTCTTGCATCTTACGACGCTCTTTCATCCTCTGTTTTGCAAGTTCTCTCATATCTACTGTGCTATCACTCTCATCAACTATCTCAACACCTAAAACAGTCTCGATACAATCTTCTAAAGTTATGATACCCTCTGTTTGGTCGTACTTGTCTTTTACTAAAAACATATGATCCTTTTTCGTTATAAAAAGGTCTAAAGCTTTACTTACTGGTATGTTCTCATTTAGAGAAAATATCCTTTTCTTTATAGAGCCAACTGTAACACTATCATCTATAAGAGCTTGTCTAAAGATTTTTTTTGTCATAACTAAACCAACAACATCTTCTATGGAGTTTTTATAAACAGGTATTCTCGAAAATTTAAAAATATCTTCTTGATTTCCTATAACCTCTTTAATAGTCATATCTTCATCTAATGAAAAAACAACACTTCTTGGGGTTAATACATCCATAACTTTTATCTTGCTAAGTTTTAAAACATTTTCAATAACATCAGATTCTTTTTCATCTATAACACCTTCATCTTCACTAAGAAGCATAGATTCTAAAAGTTCATCTTTTGTTAAAGAGTTTGAATCATCTTTACCTTTTGAGATTTTATCAGTTACAAAAAGAGTTGTCAATATGATAGGGTAAGTTATCCATATAAATACACGGATGATTTGTGCAGAAAGTGGTGCTAAAGATTTCCAATATATTGCCCCTATAGTTTTAGGGATAATCTCACTTAAAAAAAGTATAGCAAAAGTTAAAACAATAGAAACATAAACAACAGCATCATTACCAAAGATGATGGAAGCTTGAGCTCCAACAGCAGCGGCACCAAGAGTATTGGCTATGGTATTTAAGATGAGTATAGATGCTATTGATTTGTTTATGTTTTCTTTATGTAATCTCAATAACCCACCAACTGTAGGTTTATCTTTTTCTAAAACAGCTACATAAGACATATTTACAGATAAAAGAACTGACTCTAAAATAGAGCATAAAAAAGAGACCCCAACAGATAGTACAAAAAATATTATTAGTAAATCCAAAGTTTTACAATTTCCTTAAAAGTAATTAGAACATAATTATAGCAAAAGTTTAGCTACATATATCATTTTTAGCATTAATTTAACCCTTAAACATATCTATGAACAAAGAATCAGCCCAGTTATAAATACCTTTTGCATTTTCTACCCCATCTTTTCCATCCCAATTTTCACTAGCTATCGGTGTAGCAAATCCAAATGCTTTTTTCTCTTCATAGTAAGCATATTCAGAATGTATAAATATCGCTCTCTCAGGGTAAAGTGAAACAGCAGAAAAACAGATAGTTATAGGTGATATCCATTTTATGGCTGTTTTTTTGTTAATCTTGTTAGCTATGATTTTAGCTACATACTGACCCTCAGTGTTTGAAGTATTTCCAGACTTTGAAAATCCCATAGGTCTAGCATCTCCAGATACAAAGATATTTTCTTCACCATACACTTCATAAGTTATAGGGTTTATGTTACCCTCTTTTTTGTTATATATAGTATCTTTAGCTACTCCACAACTCTCAAGTAACCTACCACCTCTAACATGTGGGTAAAAGGAAGCATCCTCAAATGTAAACTCTTCAAACTCAGTAATAACTGTTTTGTTATCTAAGTCTATCTCTTCAATTTTTGAGTTTGGATGGTATTTTAAATAATCACTATAAAGTTCTTTCATAACTGTCTCGAAACCATGTTCTTTTATGGTGATGCCATTGTTTTCATCTAGTAAAATAACTTTAGCATCTAATTTTTTCTCTTTAAAATAAGATGCTAACAAACAAGCTCTTTCATACGGTGCTGGAAGGCATCTATAGTTTCCAGCTGGAACTGTCATAATAAAGTTTCCACCTTTAAAGTTTTTTATCTTATTTTTTAAAGTTAGATGTTCAGAACCAGTCATAAAACCAGCAGGATACTCTTGTCTTAATCTTCTCTCCAGCACTAAATCATCTGTCCAAAAAGAATAATCATACTCAATACCTGGTGCTAAAACCAGATAATCATACTCAATATTACCGTTTGTAGTTTTTAGGATTTTTCTTTTTTTATCTATCCCTATAGCAGAAGCATTGAAAAAAGTGTAGTTATTTTCACGACCAGCTTGGAGATAATCGTGTGTTAAGTATTCTAAATCAACTTTATCAAATAGCCATAGATTACTCATAGGACATGAGATAAATTGCTCTCTTTGCTCTACCAAAATTACATCAGCAGATGGTGCTTCTTTTTTTGTGTATTTTGCAACTGAAAGCCCAGACCAACCACCACCAACTACAATAACTCTAGGTTTTTTTGTATCTGCGATAGGTGCTTTAAAACTGTAAATATATTGTTTTTTAGCATCTGTAGGTGATAAAGAAGATGCACTACAACCATTTATAGAAGCAACAACAGCTGTTGCTCCTGAGTATTTTAAAATATCTCTTCTTGATATAGCCATAACAATCCCTTTTTATAACACCATTTTTAAGTTTTGATGTTTCTTTAAAGCTTCATATATAAAGTTTCTGTCATCTTCATTATGCACCAGTAGGTCAAGATTCATACTTACATACTTTCCAGTTTTACTAGCTTTTGAGTGTTTTAGGTTATGTTCTCGCTCAACTATAACTTCATGTATAGCTCTCTCTATAGCCTCTTTTTCATACCCTATAAGTTTATACTTCCAACTACAAGGGTATGTAATCTCAACTTTTTTCTGACTATCGTTTAAAATCTCCATTTTTACCTCCTGATTTTTCTTCTAGTTGAACATCTCTTATAACCATACCTTTATCTATAGCCTTTACCATATCATAAATAGTTAGAAGTCCAACACTAACACCAGTAAGTGCTTCCATCTCCACCCCCGTTTGACCTGTTAGTTTTGCTGTAACTGTTAGTTTAAATCCTGGGAGTTCTGGTAGTTCATCTATATCGCAGTTAATGCCACTAAGGTTTAGTGGATGGCACATCGGTATAAGTGTACTTGTTTGTTTTACGCCCATGATAGCTGCAATAACAGCAGTTTGTAAAACAGGACCTTTTTTGTTAGCTTCACTTACAATATTTGTGTAAGCATTTTGGCTCATCTCTATGATACCAGATGCAACAGCAATTCTAGTTGTTTGGTTTTTGTCACTTACATCGACCATCTTTGGTCTTTGATTTTCATCTAAATGTGTTAAATTCATTGTTTACCTTTTTTTATAAAATTATAACCTTTTATTTATTATTTATCTTCTCTGACTTAACTGTATCCAATCTTTATCTATGTAACCTAGTTGTAATCAAGATTTTTTATAATTTTGCCATTAAAAGAATTAAGGGAAACCAATTATGAAAAAAATCGTTTTATCAAGTTTAGTAGCTTTAACATTAGGAACTGTATCTGCAACAGCAAGTGATATGAAGTTTTATACAGATGCAAATGGGCAACTTTTTATAACAGCTGGTGAGGGTCGTACACTTCTTCAAGCTGACCCAAAAGAGGTTATGAATGCATTAAAACAAGCTGCAACTCATACAACCGCAACTAAAAAAGTTAAAAAATCTACTCCAGTTTTTTCTAAAGCTGATAAACTAAAATTTAGTGGTACTGTTTATGCAGGTTACACATATACTGACCAAGAAAATTCATCTATTAAAAATGAAAGTCAGTTTGAAATCAGAAGAGCTTACTTACAACTAAAAGCATACCTTTTAGATGACCCAAAATCATACTACCGTGTAACTCTTGATGCTCATAATGATGGTGGAAGTCAAGATATGAGAATGAAGTATGCTTACCTTTACTTAAACAACATTTTACCATCAACAGGTGTAGAACTAGGTTTAGTTCACCGTCCATGGCATGATTATGAAGAACATAATGCTTGGTATTTTAGAAATATCCAAAAAGTATTTACTGAAAATGGAAATTCTGCACACCTTTCAAACTCTGCTGATTTTGGTGTTAACTTTAAAACAAAAACTAAGTATTTTGATAGTGAGATAGGACTTTTCAATGGTGAGGGTTACCATGCTGACCAAGAAGATAGTAATGGCATCTCTTTAGAGTGGAGAGCAACAGCACATATACTTGGTGTAAGTGGAAAAGATAAACAAGACAAAAAAACTTACTTTGATGCATCTTTCTTTGGTCAATTAAACCAAAACCATAAAGCAAGTGCAAATGGTATAGCTGATGATTATGATGATTTATACTTTTATGGTATCCATACAGTATATAACCAACCATCTTTCTTAGTATCTGCTCAGTACATCTACTCTGATGATACAGCATCAAATGACACTTATGTTTCAGCTCAAGCTGGTGATGGTTACTCTTTTAATGGTGAGTACCGTTTAGGTAATGATTATGAGTATAGAATGTTGGCTAGATACGATAGTTGGACAGATAAAGAGTTAAACTCTGCTGATGAAAAAGAGAAAAAAACTCTTACAGCTGGTTTTGCATGGGATCAAAGTAAAAATGTTCAATGGGTAGCGAATGTTATAAGTACAGATAACCAAGACTCAACAACTGATACTACGGACTATATGCTAACTACAGAGGTTAAATTCTAAAAAAGAAAGTTTAAATAAGAGACAATTTAAATTTTTCATCTTCTTTCCTGATTTTCAAAACAAAGTAAACCAAGTTCTTTTGGTTTACTTTATTACTTTAAAATATTGTTTATATATTATAAAAAATAATACAAGGAAAACAATATGGCACATATAAATCTACCAGAATTTGAGGATATGACACCCTCTATACAAGCAAAAGCAAAACCAATCTTAGAAAAAACAGGTAAACTTGGTGATATTTTTAAACTACTAGCTATTGATGAAAAAGTATATTTTGCAACTGATGTGATGATACAAAAGTACCTTTTAGATGAGACTACACTATCTTACGATATAAAAGAGGCTATAGCACTTCTTATCTCAAAAGAAAACGGCTGTAAGATGTGTGTAGATGTTCACAAAAGCATAGCAAAAATGCTAGGTTTGAGTGATGAAAAGATAGAAAGTATCTTAAAAGGTGTAGATGCAATAGATAGTGATGATAAAGATAAGAAACTTCTAAATTTTTGTATAAAAGCTTCTAAAAAAGATAACTATAAAATCTTAAAAGAGGAGATAGAAGCACTTAAAGAGATGGGTTGGAGTGATAAACAGATAGTAGAAGCTGTGTCAATCACTGGTTATTTTAACTATATAAATACACTTTCAAATGTTTTTGGTTTAGGTGAGTAATCTAAAAAGATAAGCAATTCTTTATAACTAAAAAGATAAAATCACCCTATGATAAAAAGATACCCAACTAAAAAAATATTTGTCGGTGATGTTGCTATAGGTGGTGATGCACCTATAAGCACTCAGTCGATGACCTTTACAAAAACTTCAGATGTTGATGCTACTGTTGAGCAGATAAGAAGACTACACTTTGCAGGGTGTGATATAGTTCGTTGTGCTGTTCCTACCATGGCAGATGCTCATGCACTAAAAGAGATAAAAAAGCAAATCCAACTCCCACTTGTTGCAGATATACACTTTAACCATCGTTATGCACTTATAGCATCAGAAGTGGTTGACTGCATCCGAATAAACCCTGGAAATATCGGCTCAAAAGAGAGAGTAAAAGAGGTTGTAAAAGCTTGTCAAGAGAGAAATATACCTATAAGAATCGGTGTAAATACTGGTAGTTTAGAAAAACAGTTTGATGATAAGTATGGTCAAACAGCAGAGGGGATGGTAGCATCTGCTGAGTACAACATAAAGTACCTAGAAGATTTAGGGTTTGATAACATTAAAATCTCTATGAAAGCTAGTGATGTAGGAAGAACTGTAGATGCATACAGAATGTTAAGACCTAAAAATAACTACCCATTTCATCTAGGTGTTACAGAAGCTGGAACACTTTTTCATGCAACAGTAAAAAGCTCTATAGGGCTTGGTTCACTACTTCTTGATGGCATCGGTGATACTATGAGGGTATCTATAACTGGTGAACTTGAAGAGGAGATAAATGTAGCCCGAGCGATACTAAAAGATAGTGGAGCAGTTAAAGATGGACTTAACATCATCTCATGTCCCACTTGTGGTCGCATCGAAGCTGACTTAGTGACAGCAGTTGCAGAGATAGAAAAAAGAACAGCACATATAAAAGCCCCTTTAAATGTTTCAGTAATGGGATGTGTTGTAAATGCACTAGGTGAAGCTGCTCATGCTGATGTAGCCATAGCTTACGGAAAAGGTAAGGGTATGGTTATGGTAAAAGGTAAAGTGGTAGCAAACCTAAAAGAGGATGCTCTTGTAGATAGGTTTGTTGATGAAGTTGAAAAGATGGCAAGTGAATAAGAGGATTTAAAACACCCTCTTGTTACTTACGAAACCAAACGGCCAAAATAGTACCAATCCCCAAGATATTACAAATCATAAAAGTTTCATTTAAACCTATACTATCACCTAAAAAACCTATAAATAAAACAACTACAGAACTAAGTCCAAAGTTTATACCCATATAGATGCTATGCATAAAAGTTGGCATCGATGAGTTAGTATCTTGAACTAGAGCCATTAAAACTGGTGCAGGAGCAAATACAAACAGACCAAGAACACCAAGAACTAAGATATTTTGAGTATATAAAAATACACCCATAAATAAAACACTTCCTATAGAACTAAATATGAGAGTTTTATCTCTTCCTAGTTTATCTGAAATTTTTCCACTATAGTAAACCCCTACAACTCCAGCAAATTGTAATATGGAAAGAGCAATACCCCCATACCATATAGTAGCTCCATTGTTTACAAGATATACAGGTAGGTAAAGTGTTAATGTACTTCTTAATGCTGTGTTAAAAAGTATAAAAAATGCTAAAAATACAAAAAACTTTTTGTGTAAAGAGAGTAATGCTTTAACATCACCTTTTTCAAACTTTTTTGCTTTTATGGTTGTGTCAAAATTTTTTAGTAGTATATAAAGAACTACAGAAGATACTATCCCTATAGGCATCAGTTTATAAGTCCCCTCTATACCCCACCATGCAACAGCACTTGTAACTAAGATAGGTCCTAAAGTTCTAGCTAACTCGCCACCAACCATAAAGTAACTCATACCTTTTCCAGTTTGTTCACCTGATGCTTTTTTTATCATTGTGGGTGATGGTATGTGAAAAAGTGCAGAACTAATCCCAGCTACCAAAAGTAAAACAACTAAGATAAAGTAAGAGGATGCACTACCAATCAAACTCATACTTATAGCAGTAATAGCAGGTGTAAATATCACAAAATATTTCACATCTCTTTTTTCTGCCATAAGCCCTAAAAAAGGGTTAAAAAGAGCAGGGATTCTCCTCATAATGTCTAAAAAAGCAACCATAGATAAACTCAAACCTAACCGTTCTATGATGAGTGGTAAAAGTGGTGCTAAAAATGATGAAAAAATATCATGAGCAAAGTGTGCTGATGATATGGTGGTTACTTTTGTCTTGTCAAACTTCACGGTTTTACTATCCACTTACTAATGGTTTGTATATCGTTACTCTCTATCTTAGAACCAAAGTTTGGCATCCTTACACCGTTGTAGTCTTTCCAATGACCAACACTACCATTTTTGATGCTGTTTTGTATCTCTTTAGTAGTAAAGTTATACCGTTTTGCTATCTTGTTAAAAGATGGAGCGATGAGGTCTTTGTCCCTTTTATGGCATCCTAAACATCTATGTTTTAAAGCTAGTCTTTTACCTTTTGGCATCGCATTTAGTTTGTTTTGCATCTCTTGTGCTTCAGTTAGGTTTTTTACATTGAAATGTTTAAACATATACTTAGCTATAGCTTCTAACTCATCTTGAGTAACTTTACCTTTTTGAGATGGCATCAAACCATAACTTTTAAGACTCTCTTTATCACAAAATGATTTCTCTTTAGATGGGTTTACAACATAATCTTTTACAAATTCTACAGATTTAGAAACTTTCTCACTATCGTTAGAAACCTCTATAAAATCCATTATATGAAATGCAACAGCCATCATAGGTGGAGCTATTTCATCTGCAAAAGTTTTAGGTGGTAAATCTAAGTTATGACAAGATGAACATTTTTGTTCTAGCAGTTTTTTACCATCTAGGTTTAGTGGTTTTTTAGTGTCGCATCCTGAAAATAAAAGAATTAAAATACAACTGAATAATATACTTTTAAACATTATCTTTCCTTATTATAAATATAAGCTAATTATATCAAAAATATAATTTTATGCAATTAGGTAAATTTTATAATATAATTAGCCCATAAAATAAAAAGAAGAGATGATGCTAGAAAATATAGAGATAATTGACTACAAATGTTTCAAAGATTTTAAGCTTAATGGGCTAGGTCAGATTAATATCATCAGTGGTGGGAACAATGTTGGTAAGACTGCTTTGTTGGAAGTTTTATTTTTAGAAGCAACTTTAGTAGAAGCTGGATTAACAACTATAACTGAACCTATACCACTACTTAGTACAATCTCTAAAAATAGAGATATTTTAGAAGATAAATTTGTGCCATATTTAAAATCTGTAAAGATTAAACTCAAAAGTGATAGAAAAAAAATAGATATAAAATATAAACCTACATTGTTATTAGATAAAGATGAAAAAGATGCTATGAAAATTTTTAATCAAGATTATTTTGATTTTTTAGTTAGTAGATACAATGAACATATCCAACTGATACCTATAGATAACTTTAGAATAGGAACTATTCCAAACAACTATATAAACTCTTCAAAACCGACAAATAGGCAACTTATAGATTTGTATTCTACCATTCAAACAAAAGGTATTCAGCATGATTTTTTTAACTACTTAAAAGTTATAGATAACAATATATCTTGGCTAGAACCACAGATGTTAAATGACGAACTTTACTTACGCTTAACTTTAAAGCATCCTAAGATAACATTAACATCATCAGAACTAGGTGAGGGTACAAATAGATATATAGAGATTTTAGCTACACTTTTGTCAAACTCTAAAGGTAGTGTTTTTATAGAT
>Ga0256838_1001356_pt1 | contig 11807 bp, 11 predicted proteins | sample 4571419metaG_FD_185978 | JGI IMG/M metagenome (GOLD analysis project Ga0256838, IMG submission 185978) | Hydrothermal vent microbial communities from Guaymas Basin, Mexico - 4571-419 | ecosystem: Environmental > Aquatic > Marine > Hydrothermal vents | place: Mexico: Guaymas Basin | collected... | reverse complement strand
CAAAAATCTATGACAACTCTTACAGGAGACCTAGCATTTCAAGAAGAAGCTCAAGAACTTTTAGGTGCTATAGGAGCGACTAGATGGCTAGGAAGTGAGAAAGAGATAGATATAGCAACAGCTCTTGCTGGAAGTGGTCCTGCTTATCTAGCATTAATGGCAGAAGCTTTAGCAGATGGTGCTGTAAAACAGGGACTAAAACGTGATGATGCCATGGCAATTATGCGTGGTCTTTTTGGTGGCTTTGGAGAGCTTATCCAAGATATTCACCCTGCTCTACTTAAAGATGGTGTTATGAGTCCAGGCGGAACAACTGCTGCTGGATATGGTGCGCTAGAAGATGGAAATGTAAGAGCATCATGTATAAATGCAGTAGAAAAAGCTTATAAGAAAGCTTTAGAACTTTAGTAATTGGCTAAAAGTGTGTTGAACTTACTAAACAAAGGAGCGGACTAATGGAAGGATATATCGCAGTGGCTATCTTAGCCACAATGGCTTTTATAGCTTCATTTTTTGTAAAAATTGGCAACACAAAAGGTCATTCTTCCTAGTTAATTTCTCAAATCCTTGATTTATATACTCTATAAATCAAGGAAAAAACTATATAAACTTTAAAATCTCTTTTTCAATATCTTCTTTATCTATAATAGTGTTTTGAACTACATCTTTTGAGAAGAGCCCTTTAATCGTATCTGGTATAGGTAATGAAGCCTCTTTAGAGATAGACTCTAGTGCTACAATATCCTCTGCATCTACTTCACCCGTTAAGGCATTTGCTATTACAGGAGAGAACTTTGTCCACTCAGCAGTTGAGTAGACAATAGTTTTTATAGCAGGGTTTGAGCAAGTTTCATAAGACTTCATACAAGTTGCAGTATGAGGATCCATTAAGTAGCCATCATTTTTAAATGTATCTTTGATATAAACTTTCCCCTCATCCCCATTACAGAAGTCTGCATCAAAACAGCTTTGAAGTGTAGATAACTCTTCGGCGTTTAACTCATAAAAATTTTGAGACTCTAGGTTTTCCATAAGCTCACGAGTTCTAGCAAACCCAAACATATCAAATAAAATACGCTCAACATTTGAAGATTTTAAGATATCCATCGCGGGAGAAGTAGTTCCAAGCACATCACAATCTCTTAGATCATATTTACCAGTTTTGATAAGTTTTGTTAAAACATTGTTCTCATTTGAAGAGATGATTATTTTTTCAACTGGAACACACATCTGAGAAGCATAGTAACCACCTAAAGCATTACCAAAGTTTCCTGATGGAACATTGAGGTAAACTTTTTCACCTATTTCTATAGCACCTTGACGCACTAACTCTAAATAGGAGTGAATATGATAAATAATTTGAAATATAATTCGCCCAAAGTTTACAGAGTTTGCCGCGGAAAGAGATACATTTTTTTCTTTTAAAGCTGCTTTAAAACTCTCAGAAGCTAAAAGATGTTTGAGTGCATTTTGTGCATCATCAAAGACTCCATTAATTCCTATAACTTTTAAGTTAGATGCATCTTCTGTAACCATTTGAAGACGTTGTACATCTGATGTACCTCCATCAGGATAGAGACAAGCTACTTGAACATTTGCACGATTTTTAAAAGTCTCTAATGCGGCAGGACCAGTATCTCCACTTGTTGCGGCTAGTATGAGATAGTTTTCATTTAAACGCTGTGCAATTGAAGAGAGTACAACTCCAAAAGGCTGAAGTGCCATATCTTTAAATGCTCGAGTAGGACCATGATAAAGCTCAGAAATATAAAGATTTTCTTTTACTTTTACAACAGGTACTGGATTTGAAACATCATCAAATGCATCATAAAGATTTAATGCTTCATCTATAACATCACTATCTATATCTATCTCAAAGCGATTTAACATATCTTTTGCTAACTCTTTATATGATGAGTTAAGATGCTTTACTAAAAAATCACTTCCAAGTTCTGGTAATTTTTCTGGAACATAAAGACCACCAAAAGAGGCGATCGGTGCTAAAATAGCTTGGGAGAATGTTACTGTTTGTGGTCTATTGGCATCAATGCCACGAGTCTGTATAAAGTTCATATTTCTCTCTATAATTTTATTTTTGAAATTATAGCAAAAAAGGGTTTGAAAATAATTTAATTTCTATTTAAAAAGCCGAATTGGATTAATATGATAAGACTTTTGTGTTACTTCAAAGATAAGCTCATCTTTTACTCTTCCTATTGTATAACCGCGTTTAATTTTTTTACCCTTTTTAATATTTGGACTTATTTGAGAAAGATTAGCATAAATAGTATGTAGACCATTTTTATGTTCAACAATAACTATGTTATTTAACACAGCTGTTTTATCTGCATAAATAACCTTACCATTAAAGACTGTTTTTACTTTTGCATTTAATTTTCTTGGTTTTAAAGAGATAGATTCATTAAAAATTTTTATTCCATAAATAGGATCTGTATATGTTCCATATTTTTTTGTGATAGTATAAGAATCTAATGGTGCTATAGTTTTCTTTCCTTTATACTTTTTAGTTTTTACTGACTGATAAGAGTTCCCATGTTTTTTTACTTTTGGTAGATTATCATCTAAAACTATCTTCTTTTTCTTAAATGCTGCTTTACGGGCTGCTTCCTCTTTTGCTCGTTTCACTTCATCAATTTTTATAATATTGAGTTTTGAAAGAGTATGTTTAAGTTCATTTTGTCTACGAAGTAAAGTTTTTAATTTTTTTGTATAGGATGCTTTCGCCTTTTTCAGTTTTACTAGGGCTCTTTTATTTTCATCTTGCACTTTTAAAAGTTTTTTTTGCTTTGTATCAATACTTGCTATGGCTACTTCAAGTGCCGTTGCTTTTTGATGAAGTGTATCTATATTTTTAGCATTTGAAAAAAACTTAGAACTAAGGATTTTTGCCTTTGCCTTCTCTTTTTCGAGCATAGTTTTTAAAACCTCAAACTCCATTAAAGACTCTTCACTCTGTGTAAATTCTCTGTCGAGAATAACAGAAAGAGAAACACTCTTAGATATAACAAAAACAAGTTTTTCCTCTATATGTTCTTGATCCCCTTTGAGTCTTGTTTGTGCCATTTTCATTGCTTTTAATGTAGTAATATTCTTTTTATAACTCTTCTCTTTAAGTATAAGCTCCTCTTTTAGCTCTTTTAAAAATTTATCTTGCTTCTGCAACTCTCTTTTCTGTTTCAAAATTGCTTTTGCAGTATCTGACATTTTTTTATTGAGTTTTGAATAGTTCTTTGAGTAAGAGTGTAATTTTGAATTTGTTTTTTTTATTTTTTTATCAGTATCACTTGCCCAAGAAGTTACTATAAAAAGAGCTAAAAAGAGAGTAAAAAAACGCATTATACCTCTTCTTTATGACCAATAACTATAAAACTAGCAAGAAGTATTGAAAGAAACATTGATACAGCTAGCATAAGAGCAAAATCTGTTATAGGATTAAAAACCATAACATCTATTCCTATATTATTGAGTTCACTATTCACCCACTCTGTCGAAGATATATAAGAAAAAAGAGTAAATGCCAAGAGTGATGCAACAACTGCATCAACTATAGCCAAACGAAACAAAACAGCAGAACGAAGCCAAGTAGGTGCACCAAACAGAGCCATAATACTCATGCGTTCATGATGTTTAAACTGCCATATTTTTAGCTCTTTTGCAATAAGTAAAATAGTAACAACACCCACACTAAAAGCAAATACTGTAATAACTGTTTTAAAGAGTAGCAGTAGTTTATAAGTAGTGTCATGACTCTTAGCAAAAGTTTCAACTTTAACTATTGAACTATTTCGAAGCAGTGCTTTTGTAAGGTTATTTACCTCTTCAGGTGAGGGATAATGACTCAACTTTAATTTGTAAAACTTTGGTAAGCTTAGTTTTAAAAGTTCTATATTTTTCTTTGTTATACCACTATTAAGTTTTTTAATCACATTATCGGGAGAGAGTTCTACAACATCTAAAATAATACTGTTTTTCTTTAGAAGTTCTTTAGCATCCACTCTTTTTTGACTTACTATTACCAAAGAGTAGTTATTTGCTAAACTCTCTTTATAGGCATTAATAGAGCGATCTACTATGATAAAAGTCTGAATTGAGAACAAAATACTTAAAAGTGCTATAACTAAAGAGAGATGATTTTTAAGTGACTTCATGAATACTCCCATACTCAATGTGAAAATGTTTATAGTTTACCTTCATACTCTCTGGAATATGGTGAGTAACAACAATAACTGTACTTTTTAACTGCTCATTAGCACCCTCAAGTAGATTCCAAATAAGTTGTGATGAGTAATCATCCAGATTCCCTGTAGGCTCATCTGCAAGAATAAGTATGGGATTATGTGCCAATGCTCTTGCCATAGCAACACGCTGTTGCTCTCCTCCTGATAACTCTTTAGGATACTTTCCAGATTGATGTTTTAAACGCACATGCTTTAAGAGTGAATCTACTTGATTTTGTGTAACACTCTTGTCATAACCACTTATCATAAGAGGAAGCATAATATTTTTCTCAATAGTCCACTCTTTTACAAGTTTATAGTCTTGAAATACAATACCAGTATGTTTTCTCAGAAGGTTCAGTTTAGCCTTTGTAACACCATTAAGCTCAACACCTGCTACAACTAAAGAACCCTCTTGAGGCTTTAGTGCCCCGTAAAGAGACTTTAAGAGTGTAGACTTTCCACTCCCACTTGCCCCTGTTATAAAAACAAAACTTCCAGAATTTATAGAAAAACTCACCTTATTAATAATTGTTTCATTTTTAGAGTAAGAGAGTGAGAGATTCTCAGCAAGAATTACCTTATCCATTCAAAACCTTGTTAAGTTCTCTGTGTGCATTAAGATTACTACGAGATTTAAGCGGTAACTCTGGGTAGTAAGAGATACTCTCTTTTTTTATAATAAGATAAAGATGCTCAGGTCGATCAAAACTTCCCATAGATAAACGCAACATTATGCCATCATCTAAAGTATATGCACGTTCAAAGTGAATAAATCCACCCTCAAAGCGTGTTGTTGTTTTATGCAGTGTTAAAAGTTTTTCAAAAGAAGCATCTATTTCTTCAAATTCAAATTCTCCCTCAATACAGAGAGTATCAGACTCCTCTTCATTTATCATAGTTACATCATAAATGTTTTTCTCCATCTTGCGCCATCTATCCTCATACTTAGAGACTACTGCTATATCTCTATTTTTATTTATATGCAGCACTGTTTTGTTAAATGCAATAAAAGTTTCATACGAATATGCATAATAATTTTCACTATCTGTTCTAAGCTCTAAAGTACCACCTACTTTTAGTATACGACGAGACTCTTCTATAAAGGAGGTACTTATTACTCTTCGGTGTGGCTTTTTATCCCAAGGTACAGGAAAATGCACATAAACTTTTCCAACTAAGTTAGAAGGGACAAGCTCCATAAAAAGTCGTGCATCATAATCTAACACTAAAAGATTATCTAACTCTTGAATAGCAACTTGTTTTAAAACTTGCTCAATAGATGGTCTATGAATTTCTATCCCTATAAAAAGTATATCCCTGTTGTTTGCTGCTTGATGTAATAGATGACGTCCTGAACCAAAACCAACCTCTATGCGGACTTCTCTATCTTGTGGAAATTCAGATGCAAAATACTCTATTTTTTTAAGAGCTGTTACTTTTTGCAGGTGTTCATTTTTTGCACCACTTAAAACATTGGAAGCTAAAACATTTAACTCTGCAGCATTTGCATAGGCTGTGAGCGCTTTATGTACATTATATATAGAAGCAGGACGAGTAAGTTTATCTGTCTTTAAAAGATTACGATTTTCTTCTTCCTTTACAAGTAAAAAGAATGATTCATCTTCTACTGTTACAGAAATAAGCTTTTCATCTTGAGCATTTTTATTTTGAGCTATAAAGTTAAATGCCACATCATCATAAGCCGATGGAAAAGAGATCTCTTTAAATTTTTCAATATGTAAATGAGGCATTAGAGTCCACTTAAATCTAAGTCTTCAGTAGGAGCAATTATATCTTTAGACTCAACTGAAACTGGCTCTGAAGAAGCTTCACTCTTTACTTCTTCTCTTACTTCACTACTTTCTACAGTCTGGACTTCTCCAGATTCAGGAGTTATTACATTTACCTCTATGCTGGGTTCAGATTTAATCCCATTTTTATCAATCGCATACACAACATATGTATAAGTACTCTCTGGCTCTATCTTTTTATCTATAAACTGTGTTGATTTTATATTTATAAAATCTTGAGTTGTTTTTTCAAACCACCCTTTTTTATGAGTTCTCTGTACAGTATATTTCACAGATCTTGGATCTGTTTTACTCCAGTTAATAATCACTTGATTATTTAAAAGCTTACTATCTATAATAGCAGGTGCAGCTGGTTTTGATAGGGTCATTCCTAAAACAGAACGCTGTGTATACTCACTCTCTAAACCATCTGTATCCATTACACTTACTCTATAAAAATAACTTTTTCCATCTTTTTCTATTTTATCGATAAAAACATTATTGTAAAGCTTTGCTATTAAATCATACGAACCATCAATTTTACTAGAACGATAAAGATAATACTGTTTAAAATCTTTAGCTGATGATTTTTTCCATGTAATTTTTATACTACGAGGTAAATCTCTTGTTGTTTTTATACTCTCTATACTTTTAGGTAGTGCTTTTGTAACTACCTTTACAACTTCACTTGGTCTAGAGATAACATCGTTATAAGTAACAACACGTACTCTATACATGTAGATATAATTATCTTTTAACTTAGTATCTAAATACTCAGCACTAAGTCTTCCTTTAACCTCAGCAAGTTTTTTCCACTCAGTATCTTCTAATGTTTTACGTTCGACAATATAAGATTTTACGAGTTTGTTGCTATCTGGTCTCCATATAATTTTTGCAGTACGAGGCATACCTGTTACACTATGAATCCAAGAGACTGAGCCTAAAATAGGAAGTGTTTTTACAAGAATACTCTGCCCTTTTTTTGCTTCGGCATTCTCACTATATGTTTTAAACATGTAAACATATTCTCTTTCGGGAAGAACATTCCTATCGACAAAGTGTGTTTTAAATCTATTTTCTATGGCTGTATAAAACTCTAAGACTCCAGAGTCTGTTTGCGGTGTTTTTCTATAAACATAAATACCCTTTACTCGTGGATCTTTTATACTTTTCCATTCAAACGCGACACTCTTCATCCCAGATATAACACCATGTTTAGTTAAACTGACATTAGGAAGTGTTGTATCTATTTTTACATTCTCATTGTTTGCTGGTGTAGGTGACCCGCACCCACTAAGAATCAGTAGTGAAACTGTTAATGATGAACTCAGTATCCAAGACTTCATGTAAACTCTCCAAATTAAATTTTTTATCAATACTATTTTTCATATATGTATCAAAATCTGCACGAAATGAAACAAGTTTTTTACTTGTCGGATGAATAAAATAAATCATATAAGCATGTAGCAAAATTCGTTCCGATTTCTCTACTTTAGGGCTTAAACCATAGATATGATCCCCTATAATATGTCTATTTATTGTCTCTAAATGCACACGAATCTGATGTGTTCGCCCTGTAAAAAGTTTACAAGCAACTAACTGACTTCTCTCATCACTACTTAAAGCCAACTGCTTAAACATAGTTTTTGCATATTTCCCATGTTCTAAGCCTGATGCCATTTTCAAACGGTTATGAGCACTTCGTCCTATATTACCCTCTATGACTGTTACATCATCTTTAAGAGGTGGTTGAAGTACAGCTATATAGTAACGTCCCATACTCTTATCTTTAAGTTGTGCTGAGAGAAACTCATGTGCATCATTATTTTTAGCAATAACCATAGTCCCACTTGTTCCCTTATCTAAACGATGAACAATTCCATGACGCTCTTCACCACTAATAGTTGAGAGTCTAATGCCTTTATGCTTTAACCAATCAACCAAAGTTGCATCTTTCACACTAGGAGCGGGATGTACAGTCACACCACTTGGCTTGTTTATAACTAAAACATCATCATCTTCAAAAAGAACTTCAACATCAAAATCAACATCTAATGCTTTTTCTATCTTAGCTTCAGGAAACTCAACTTTTACTTTTTGTCCTATTTTAAGTTTTACACCGGGACGTGGTACTTTTTTTTCATCTACCCAAACACAACTATTTTTTATTAACTGTGCTATTTGAGAACGAGTCTGACCAATTTGAGCTGATAAGAAAGTATCTAAACGCTCTGGAGTTTCACATATATATTCTTCTATTTTCATTATAATTTATTACCTTTATGATACAATTCTTTCAATTTATTTTTGGAGCTATAAACTTGTGGAGATTTGATAAGGGTATTTTATCACAATTTGACTTTTTTTCTATCATTCTTATCATCCCTTTAGTTATAAGTTCTAATTGGCTCATTGGTGAAGCTGTTCCTGCACTTGCACAAAAGCAAGTTGCATATGTTGGAGTGGCATTTTTTGCATTTATATTTGTATTTTTTCTGCCTATTCGAAGAATGTCTTGGCTGATTCCTATTATCTACTGGGCAAATATCACTTTACTCTTAGCTGTAGAATTTTTTGGGCACTCTCGTCTAGGTGCACAGAGATGGATAGATATCCCTTTTATAAATGCAACCATACAACCCTCAGAGTTTGTAAAGCCTGCACTTATTTTAATGCTAGCTTACCTCATTCATAAAAACCCACCACCAATACAAGGGTATAGAATAAAAGAGTTTTTGAAACTAAGTTTTTATATTTTACTTCCTTTCTTTCTTATTGCAAAAGAGCCTGACTTAGGGACAGCACTTGTTTTACTACTCATAGGATATGGTGTACTTTTTTTTGTAGGTATCCACTGGAAAATACTTACAACTATCGCAATAGTGGCTATTTTACTTGTTCCTGTTGCCTATAAATTTATACTACATGATTATCAAAAAACAAGGATCAATGACTTTTTAAGTGAAAAACCATCCTATCATGTCCAACAATCTATTATCGCTATTGGCTCTGGAGGCTGGAGCGGAAAAGATAAGGAAGACGCAACCCAAACTCAGATGAAGTTTCTTCCCATCGCAACAAGTGACTTTATCTTTGCTTTTGTTGTTGAACGAACTGGATTTCTAGGTGCACTGGGACTTATCACTCTTTATGCTATTCTCATACTACATCTCTTAAGTCTCGCTATTTTTAACAAAGATTATTTTATAAAAGTAGTAAGTGTCTCCATCAGTTTTATGATTTTTATCTATATGGGAGTCAACATTTCCATGACCATAGGCTATGCCCCTGTTGTAGGAGTTCCTCTACCTATGTTTAGCTATGGAGGCAGTAGTTTTTTAAACTTTATGGTACTTTTTGCTATAATGCAGAATCTTATAACATTTCGATACAAAGACATGTATGATAATCGTGGCACTAAGAGTTTTATGTAGTGTTTCTGCAAATTTTGTAAAATGCTATAATTAGTCATTAGTTTATTTATTGGAGTTTAATGTTAAAAATTCAGTTACTTAAAAATAGACTAGATTTTGAAAAAATATTTTTCTATTTAGTTATTACTTTTGCATTTATATTACCTCTTTCTCGGGCACTTGTAAGTCTCATTATTATGTTACTAATAGTTTTTTGGCTTCTTGAGGGAGATTTCCAAAAAAAATTTACAACTATAAAAAATAATAAATTACTATTATCTATATCACTATTTTTACTTTGGAGTTTTGTTTCTATTTTTTGGTCCGATTTTTCAAAAGATTTGTTAAAAGGAATGCGCTTAAATTTATATTTTTTAAGTTTTTTTGTTATTGCTACTTCTATAAAAAGAGAGCATATTAATAAAATAATAACAGCCTTTTTATCAGGAATGTTTATAAGTGAGATAATTGCATATGGTGTTTTCTTCGAACTATGGACTTTTAAACATGCCACACCACTAAACCCAAGTCCATTTATGATGCATATTGATTATAGTGTCTTTCTAGCTTTTTCATCCATATTACTCCTTAATCGTATTTTTTCAAAGTTCTATTCTGTAAAAGAAAAACTAATTTTATTTTTGTTTTTTCTCACTGTAACTGGTAATTTATTTCTTTCTATAGGCAGAACAGGACAAGTAGCACTTATCGTTGCACTTATTATACTGCCAATCATACATTATAAACTTTCAATTAAATCATTTTTTATAAGTTTACTTCTACTTGCTACAATCTTTTTCTCTGCATATTCACTTAGCAATTCATTTGTTATGAGAATCAATAATGCTTCATCTGATATATCAAAGATAATGCATTCAAATTTAAATAGTTCATGGGGAATTCGTATTGCTTACTGGATTATTACTTTTGATGCTTTTAAGGAACATCCTTTTGGATATGGTTTAGGTAATCATAAACTAGCCATACAAAAACAAATTGAAAAAAATAAGTATTTATTTATTAATCAGGAATCAAAAGAATTTATGTCAAATTATCACCCACATAACCAATATCTCTTAATAATTTTACAAACAGGATTTATAGGATTTTTACTCTTTTTAAATATTATTTATCAACTATTCCAATACAAAATGCAAGACCAAGAGTTAAAGGAACTTTCTATTCTCTTTATAACTATATATTTTGTTTCATGTTTAGCAGAGCCTTTACTTATTAAACAGTTTCCATTGGTCCTTTTTATCCTATTTGTTGGGTTATTCGCTGCAGATGGTATGAATAAAAATAATTTTAATTCTCTGTAAAATTATTTTATTTTATCACTTATTTCTCTTTTTGCAATAAACGAAGACTTAATGATTTTGAGCATCCTTGTAAAGCACAATAAAAGAGTTTTTTACCATTTTTTCGTTTAAAACTTCTTCGAAAAAGCTTTATTAAAAGTAAGAACTTTAAAATAACTCGACTAAATAGATTAAAATGCTTTTCTAATAGAATAAAATAAGATATATAATATTCTCTTTCTATTTCAAAGCTTTTTTTTGTACTACCTCCACTAAAGTGTAAAATCTCTGCCTCTGGAAGAAAAATCACTTTTTTACCACTTAACCAAACTCTCTTAGAAATATCTTCCTCTTCACAATAAAGAAAAAACTCCTTTTCAAATCCACCTAAAGTATTGAAGTCTATTGCACGAAAAAACATACATGAACCACTCACTACTTCTACTAGGGTAGGTTTATCAAGTTTTATTTTATTACTTGGAAAGTTCTGTTTAGTAAATTTTCTAGCTATTGCATTACCAAAAAGTTCTTTTGTTAGTGTTGGAAAAAGTTTATAAGAAGATGAAAAGTTTCCCTCTTCATCTTTAACTTTAGCTGTACAAAGTGCGATATCACTATGTTTGTCTAAGTAGTTTAGCATAAAGTGTGATGTATCATTTAAAAGTTCTGTGTCATTATTTATAAAAAAATAGTACTCTCCTTTAGCAAATGAAACACCGAGCATATTTCCAGAAGCAAACCCTTCATTTAATTTATTTCGTATAAGTTGTACATCATCTCTATCTTGAGTATATTGATAAAGTAATTCATAATCTTCTTTAGATGAATTGTTATCTACTACGATAATTTCATATGGAGATGTCGTATACTTTTTTATACTCTGTAGTAATTTAATAGTATATGCTGATGAGTTATAGTTGATTGTAATAAATGAAACTTTTGGTGTCATAGTGTTGCCTCTTTTATTATATCTATTTTAGAAAGTACTAAACTACTCATTTTTACTCCTGCTCTTCTAAAAAAGGTAACATCTTGAGCAATCCAACCATTAGTAGTTACACT
>Ga0256838_1001355_pt1 | contig 11827 bp, 14 predicted proteins | sample 4571419metaG_FD_185978 | JGI IMG/M metagenome (GOLD analysis project Ga0256838, IMG submission 185978) | Hydrothermal vent microbial communities from Guaymas Basin, Mexico - 4571-419 | ecosystem: Environmental > Aquatic > Marine > Hydrothermal vents | place: Mexico: Guaymas Basin | collected... | reverse complement strand
AATTCGTCCCGTTTTTGAAAAAAACGGGGCGTAGCTCAGGTGGCAGAGCGCTGGCATCGGGAGCCAGAGGTCGCGGGTTCAAGTCCCGCCGCCCCGATACTTATATAAGTTCTCCTTATAATTCCTAACGGATGATTTCTATTAAAGAGTTCCTAATTCCCGCCATTGATATACGCGGGGGCAAAGTCGTTAGGCTTTATAAAGGAGATTTTTCCCGGCAGAAGGTTTATTACGATAACCCCGCCGATGTAGCTAAACAATTTGCCGACCTAGGTTTCAAAAAAATCCATATAGTAGACCTCGACGGGGCTAAAGAAGGTTTACCCGCCAACCTTTCGGTGATAGAAAAAATAAGGAATTCCGTAGATTGTGAACTTCAGGTGGGTGGAGGTATAAGAACCTCCGAAGCGGTAGAAAAACTTTTAAACCAAATAGGGATAAACTACGTTGTAATAGGGACATTGGCGGTTAAACAACCCGACCTTTTTGAGGAAATAATAAACCAACACCCCAACAAGGTAATTCTTTCTATAGACAGTAAGGAAGGTAAAGTGGCCGTCGGGGGTTGGTTGCAATCTTCCCTTTATAGTCCCGAAGAGTTTGCCCTCCAATACGAGGAAAAACCTATTTGGGGCTACCTTTATACGGTTATAGAAAAAGATGGAACCCTTTCGGGGGTGGATGTTGAGCCCTACCGAAGAATTAAACAGGTTGTTAAAAAACCTGTTTTGGCCAGCGGTGGGGTTGCCTCCTTGGAGGATGTAAGAAAACTAATGGGAATTACCGACGGGGTGGTGGTAGGTAGAGCCATCTACGAAGGGAAGATAGATATTTTTTCCCTTTAAAGTTTTTCCGCTACCCTTAATTTTGCACTCCGAGAGGGAGGATTTAATTTAATTTCCTCCTCCGAAGGGGTTATAGGTTTTTTTGTTATAACCTTTAAAAGTCCTTCCTTTTCAAAATTCCTAAAGGCGTGTTTAACCAATCTATCTTCCAACGAGTGGAAAGAGATTATAGCTACCCTACCTTTGGGATTTAGCAGATGGGGTATTTTTAAAAGGGCCTCCTTAAGGTGGTCGAGTTCCTTATTAACCTCTATACGGATAGCCTGAAAGGTTTTCGTCGCAGGGTGGATTTTTTTATAAAACCCTTTGGGAACGGCATTTTCTATAATTTGGGCCAACTCTTTGGTAGTTTCTATAGGTTTTTTCCTACGGTAGGAGACTATAGCTTTGGCTATTCGGTAGGCGAAGCGTTCTTCCCCGTATTCCTTAATGATGCGGGCTAAGTCCTTTTCCTTGTAGCGGTTTACAACATCGTAGGCGGTTAAACGCTGGTCGGGGTTCATACGCATATCCAAAGGAGCTTCTGCCATAAAGGAAAATCCCCTTTCGGGAGTTTTTAATTGGAGCATTGAAACACCTAAGTCCATTAAAATGCCATCAACGGCCTCAATACCTTCCTCTTTTAATACCAGGTCTATATCTTTATAGTCGGCTTGATATAGGGCAAAACGCCCCTCAAACTCTTTAAGCCTCTCTTTTGCCTTATCTAAAGCGTAAGGGTCTTTATCTATCCCTATAAGAAATGCATCGGGGTTCCTTTTAAGGATTTCATAGGAATGCCCACCCAACCCTACGGTGGCATCTACATAAATCTTTCCCCTATTTTCGGTAAGCAAAGAAACCGATTCCTCCAAAAGGACAGGGAAATGGTTAGTTTCCATTGTAGGTTCCTCCAAAAGTTTAAGATAGAAAGAGGTTTAGAAAAATAGGAAAACCGACAAAGGTAAGAAACTATTTATTACCCATTGAGTTTATTCAAAATTTTTTCCTTCCAATAGAGGGCTTTTTTATAAATTTCCTCCTCATCGAGGGTTAGAACTTTGTAGTTTTCCATAAGGATTTTTCCGCGGGCTATAACGGTTTCTATGTCCCCCGCTTGGGCCGAATAGACCAGTTGGGCGGTCGGGTCGTAGAGCGGTTGAAGGTGGGGTTTATTGGCGTCAACGATAATTAGGTCGGCGTCGTAGCCCTCTTTAATGCGGCCGGCTTTTATTCCCACCGATTCAAAGCCGTTGGCGGTGGATATTTCCATAGCTTGGGCCGAAGATAGCGCGGTGGGGTCGAGTTTTATCCCTTTTTGGAGTTTGGCCATAGTGGACATCTCTTCCAACATATTTAGGTTGTCGTTGGAGGCCGCCCCGTCGGTTCCCAAGCATACTTTTATACCTTTTTTGATATAGTCGCTTACAGGGGCTATTCCCGAACCCAGTTTTAAATTACTTTCGGGACAGTGGGCCATCTTGGTGCCGCTTTGGGCGACCGCCTCCTGTTCCTCTTCATCCAACCAGACCATATGGGCGGCTATAACCCTTTCGCTAAGCAATCCTAAGTTTTTCATATGTCTAACGGGAGTGGTGCCATATTTTTCCTTTACTTGGGCCAATTCCCCTTGGCTTTCGGCTAAATGGATGTGGTAGGGAACATCGTATTTTTCGGCTAAGTTAAAAGCTTTTCTTAAAGTTTCGGGGCTACAGGTATATACAGCGTGGGGTGCAACTACGGGCAGGATATCTTTATCCCCTTTAAAGGTTTTTATAAATTCTTCCGCCCTTTGGAGGTATTCATCGGGAGAGGAAGCTACCTTGGTTGGGAAATCCAAAATACCAAACCCCAAACCGGCCCTAATTCCGGCCTCTTTTATAACCTCGGCGGTGTATTCTTCAAAGAAATACATATCCAAATAGAAGGTTGTTCCCGATTTAATCATCTCCAATAGGGCCAAGGAAACCCCATCTTTAACAAATTCGGGAGAAACAAATTCCCCCTCCAAGGGCCAAATAACTTTGGTTAACCAATCCATTAAAGGTAAATCGGCCCCTATACCCCTAAAGAGGTTCATAGCGGCGTGGGTGTGCATATTGGCAAAGGCGGGGGCTACTATTTTGCCCGTTGCATCTATTACTTTGTCCGCTTGGTATTTTTCCCTTAAGTTGGAACCCACTTCAACAATTTTTTCCCCTTTAATGGCTATATCTCCCACAAATTGACCTTTGGGGGTGTTGGTAATAATCCAACCGTTGGAAATTATTAAATCGACCCTTTCCATGGGTTTTATAGATTTTAGGAAGCTTTAAAGAGAAGTTTTTAAACCTTTTTGAGAAATTTTTAAATTTTTTACCCTTTTAGGTAGCGAAATAGAAAAGAGAGCCAACTATATAATTTCAAAATTTGTAATTAAAACCCCAAAAGGAGGAAAAAATGGAGCACGTAAGCTACACGCACGTGGCCTTCGGCCTGCTGGCTATGGCGATAGCCTTGGGAGTTCTTTATGTTTTCAAAGAGCCGAAAACAATTCCCAAAAGTGCGGGCCAGGTGATTCTCGAAGGATATTTGAACTTTATCCGCCAGCTGTTGCTGGAAAACATCGGTAAGGAAGGGCTTAAATACACCACCCTAATAGCGGCTCTGGGACTGTTTATATTCTTTGGAAACCTATTTACACTAATACCGGGCTTCGACGCACCCACCGCCAACTTGAACACCACATTGGCTTTGGCCCTAATAGTGTTCATCTATTACAACTGGGAAGGTATCAGGAAGCACGGAGTTAACTACATTAAGCACTTTCTCGGCCCCATCAAATGGATGGCACCCTTCTTCTTCATCATCGAGGTAATGTCCCACTTGGCCCGTCCTATTACTTTGGCATTAAGGTTGTTCGCCAATATGAGGGGTGGCTCTTTGATTCTGTTGGTTGTTACCGCCTTGTTAATTTCCCACTGGCTAACCGTTGTAATCTCTCCGCCCGTCTTGTGGTTCTTAATCTTGATAAAGATTTTAGCAATATTCATTCAAACCTTCGTGTTTATGATATTAAGCATTATTTACCTTGCCGGTGCTGTAGCGGAGGAGGCTCACTAATATGGGAAATAAAGTAGTTGCAATATTAAATCCCGAAAACGGAACTTGTAAAAAGTCCGTTCTTTCCCTTTATAACCTTTACAAAAAAGGTTATGAGATAGAAAAGATAATCCTCGTTTTGGAAAACACTTACCACGCCGAAAAATGGGTTCTTTCTTTGTCGATGCCCCTATCCAAGGAAGATATAGAGAAGCTAAAAAAACGCTACATAAAAGCGATTGTTTCCGAGTGGGAAGCTCTAACCGAAGAAAAACACCCTCCCATAGAAGCAATTGTTGACGAAGCCAAAAACGTTGTTGACAAACTTTCCGATGATTACGACTTACTTGTTTTAGGATGTATCGAACACAAATATTTATGTAAACTTATAGAACATTTAGATAAACCCATCTTGGTGGTTAAAAACTAATAGGGAGGTAAATAGGAATGGATGCAACTTTAGCTAAGGCTATTTTCTTCGGATTGGTTGCCGTAGGTGCCGGTATTGCAGTTGGTGCCGCTGCCGCAGGTGGTGGTGTAGGTTTCGGTTCTACCGCCAGGGGTATGATGGAAGGTCTCGCCAGAAACCCCAACCTTGAAAACAAACTAAGACTATACTTCTTCATCGGATTGGCTTTCGCCGAAACCGCTATCCTTTACGGTCTACTAATTGCACTAATCCTACTCTTCACCGGCGTTCTATCCGGAAAAGTTGGCTTCTAAACAAAATCCTTTTTCTCCTTTTATCCTTCCCCTACTAAAATAGGTTTCTTTGTCTAAAAACCCAAGGAGGGAGTATTAAAATGGCCACCGAAAGGATTAAAACCCACATATCCAACCTAAAAAGGAAAAGAAAAAGCGGTTTCTTAGCTAGAATGTCCACCAAAAGCGGTAGAAAAATAATTGCCAGAAGAAGAAGGAAAGGAAGAAAACGTTTAGCTCCTTAAGGGATAATTAAGAATTTTCCTTAATAAGGAGCTTTATAACCGCCTCTTTTTCCAACCTTTGAACAAACTGTTTAATCTTTTCTTCCTCTATCTGTTTGATAATCTTTTCTTTATCCCCGAAATGTTTGTATTTAATTCCGTTAAGTTTTACCACATAGAGGTAATTTTTATCTTCGGCAAAATCCACCTGCCCGGGGGATAGTCTTTTAACAGTTTCCCTTATTTGAGGTTTCAAAGCTTGGGCTTCCACCGTTAGGTTTATAGGTTTTATACCTAAGGTTTGGGAAATTTTATTAATGTCTTCCGAAACCAAGAGGTCGGTATATTTTTCAGCCACCTTTTTGGGGATTTTTAATATTGTTAGCTCATAAAGGGGAACCTCTTTAGTTCTTTCCGCTATAAGGAGTTCTAACTTTTCTTTGTTCTCGTGAAGGGGTTTTAGAACAAACAACTGTATTGCCGCGATGTAGAGGTTATACTTTTCCAAAAAATTGGTAAATACACTACCACCTAAACCGGCCTTTTCCAACTCTTTGTAAAGTTGGTCGACCGTCATTCCTTGGGAAGAGGCAAAATTTTCAACAATCTCGTTTATTTTTTGGGGCGGTATGCTTATCCCCCTTGCTTGGGCATATTGGGCTACGGTGTAGATATCTATTAACCTCTGCAAGGCCTCTTTAGGTGAAGTGTGGGGAAACAATAATCGGTAAAGTTTAACATCGGACAACAAAATGGGTTCACCGTTGACGGCGGCCACCGTTGCATCCACCAATTTTATTGGAACGCTTATTGCTTTAACATTGGGGTTGTTTGTTTCTCCTTGAGTAGCAAAGGTAGTTAGAGGAATTACCAAAAAGGGAATAAGAAAAATAGACCTTAACATAAAGAGGGATTATTTTAAATTTCCTACCCGATATAGGTAAAACTTTACAGAGTCCAAGGTTTGGGATGGGCTTCCCAATTTTCGGGCCATTCGCCGGTTGTTAAATATTCGTGGCAGTATTGGGCGGCTTTTCTACCGTGGGCTATAGCCCTAACGACGGTATCTCCACCGTTGACGAGGTCACCGACGGCAAAAACTCCTTTCCAAGAGGTTCTGAAGTGGTCATCTACGTCTACGTTGTTCCATTTGTTGGTTTGAATTTCTTTGACCCCTTCGTAGGCGGTGGGGTTGGCATCCTGACCTACTGCGAATATTACGCTGTCAACCTCTATTATGTGTTCGCTACCTTCGATGGGTTTGGGTCTGGGACGGCCGCCGTTGGGGTCTTCAACCAACTGCATTTTTACGCACTTTAGCCCTTTAACGTTTCCGTTTTCATCCCCTATTATTTCTATAGGCTGGGTGAGCCAGTGCAAAATTGCCCCTTCTTCGGCCACGTGGTCCCATTCTACGTCCCTGGCGGAAGAGGTTTCGCGGGTTCTTCTATAAACTAGGTGGGTTTCTACTCCCAACCTTATGGCGTCCAGAACGCAGTCCACGGCTGTAAATCCGCCACCGATTACCGCTGTTCTTTTGCCCAACTTAACGGGGGTTGCACTTTCGGGGAATTTGTAGGCTTTCATCATATTAACGCGGGTTAGGAACTCTATTGCGGTATAAACGCCGTTGAGGTCTTCGCCGGGAATTCCCATCATTTTGCCTCTTCCGCTACCAGTGGCCAGTATTATGGCGTCGAAGTCTTTATATAGGTCGTAGAGGGTTATCGAGCGTCCCACCAAAACCCCGAGGTGGAATTTTATACCCATTTTTCTTAGGCGTTTTTCCTCCCATTCAAGGACGCTTCTGTCCAACCTTTCGGGAGGTATTCCGTACATCATTACGCCGCCTATGTAGGGAAGGGCGTCAAATACGTGGACTTCGTGGCCCTCTTTCCTTAGATAGTAAGCTGCAGTTAGTCCACCGGGGCCTGCTCCGATTATGGCCACCTTTTTGCCTGTATCGGGTTTTATCTCTTCATCTATTTCTATTCCGCTAATTCTTATAGCGTCGCCGATAAATCTTTCTATTGCTCCGATACCTACCGCCAGACCTTTGTTTTTCTTCTTTCTTACGGTATCGTAGGTTAGGATACAACTACCTTCGCAAAGTCTCTCTTGGGGGCAAACCCTTCCGGTTATTGCGGGGAAGGGGTTGGTTTTTAGCAAGACTTTGTAAGCCCCTATAAGGTCGCCTTTTTCTACATGGTCTATAAATACGGGTATGTCGTTGCCTACAGGACAGCCGGCTTTACATCTCTTGTCGTAGTCCCTACAGAAAATACAACGGTCGCATTCGTCCAAAAGTTGGTTTATCGTATAGCCCAAATCGTATTCTTTAAAGGTTTTCTTTCTTACTTCGGGAGGTAAAAGGCAGGTTTCGTTTCTATCCAACCATCTTATGGCCATTTTTTATACCTCCTTTTATTGGTTTTGTTTTTTCTCTTTTTTTCTTTTTAGTTTGGGTAAAAGCTTGTTAAGGAAGTATTCCAAGCTTTCTTTTTCTAAATCCCAGTAGTAGCCGGTGCGGAAGGTTACATTTTTCCAATCGACTTGGTTTCCATCTAGATAGGGCCCTTCGATGCAGTTCATAACCATTTTGTCGCCAACTTTTACCCGGCAGGTTAGACATAATCCGCTGGTGCAGAGCATCAGCGAAGGCACCAAGGATAGGTTTTTAATTCCTTTTTCTTTAGTGGCTTCGGCCAACATTTCGCCGTGGGAAGCTCCGCCGGCAAAGACCACCAAGTCGGGTTGTCCTTTTTCATTAATGAAATCTTCCAACGCTTGAACTACCCCGCCCTCTTTGCCGTATTCGTCGTCTTCGGTGTAAACGCTAACTTTGTCTTCGCCAAATAGTTGCTTATATTCGCTTTCGCAATAGATGTTTTCTCTGCTTCCGCCCACGATTGCTATATACACTTCGTTTCCTGCATCTGCTAAGGCTTTTGCTATAGGATAGTTTGCCCCCGCTCCCCACCCGTGGCCGATTAGCAATACTGTCCCGTATTTTTCCACGGGGAAGGGTTTTCCGTTGGGGCCTTCCACGTTGAATAGCTCTTCCCCTTCGCTGAAAAGCTCAACCAATTCCACCGTGCTGCGGTTGTAGGCTTCCACCAATATGGAGAAAGTTCCTTTTTCGGGGTTGGTGTCCACTATCTGCATAGGTTGGCGTGCCGACATTTCGGTGGCCTGAATGGTAACAAACTGGCCGGGTTTGGCATTGTTGGCCACCAAGGGGAGGTATATTTCCATAAAATAACCGCGGGGGGAAACCTGTTTTTTACCTACCACTTTGGGTTTGTCCAACAAAGACAAAACGCTTTTTTCGGTAGCCATTTATGTTTTCCCTCCAAAGGGTTTTGAAAAATTTTTCTTAATGATAACAAAAACCAACCTGCACTTTTGAGGGAGGAAATAAATAAATTCCTTTAGATGTTCAAATTAAAAAAGGAGCCTAAAGATTTTTACGTTAAAGAACTGATTAATATCCCTTTAAAGGAAGAGGGAACTTATGCCTACTATAGGTTAAAGAAAATAGACCGAAACACCATCGATGTTATAAGAGAACTGGCCCAACTTTTTCGGGTTCCCGTAAAGGATATCACCTTTGCAGGTTTGAAGGACAAGAATGCTGTCACAGAACAATATATAGCCATTAAAGGGTTAAAAAATCCTCCCCCCGAGGTGGTAGGAGAAAATTACAAACTAACCTTGGTTGGTTTTTCCGACCAACCTTTGGAGTTGGGTAAATTTGAAGGAAACTATTTTGAAATAGTTGTTCGGGAAGTTTCCAAGGCCGAGCGACGTCGGGCGGAGGAAAATCTACCTTTTATTTCCAAATACGGTTTTGCCAACTACTTTGGTGAACAGAGATTTGGCTCTATAAAAAATGCCAAGGAATTTATTATCAAACACCTTTTAAAAAACGACTACGAAGCAGCCCTAAAGGAATATCTGCTCTCTTACAGCGATTGGAAAATGAAAAGAACCTTAAAAAAGCTTTGGGGTAAGTGGATGGCATTTTTGCAGGCCATGCCCAAGGCGGCCACCTACGAACGCAAGGTGGTTCAGGAGCTGGCGAGGGGGGTTTCCTACAAGCAGGCCTTTATGGCTTTGCCCAAGAACATAAGGCTAATGTTTGTTTTTACCTACCAAAGCTATTTATGGAACCGATACCTACATAGGTTTATAACCCGCTATTTTCCCCACTGTTTAGTGCCTTCGGGCATAAAGGACTGGACTTATGCCTTCTATACGCGGATGAACGATAAGATTTTTGGAGAAATTAAAGATTTGGAAATTCCCTATTTAGGAATTCAATATCCCCCGACCAACTCAAAAATAAAAAGGATTATTGAAGAGGTTCTCAAAGAGGAAGGCTTAGACCCTTCAATCCTAAATGAGGAAAGAATAGGAATAAAACTATTTTCGGACGGAACTCGGAAGGCTATAGCCCTACCGAAGGATTTAAAAATGAAACGGTTAGGTCGTTCCACCGTTAAAGTTTCCTTTATATTACCCCCCGGCAGTTATGCGACTGTATTGTTAAGAAAACTCTTTTTGTGCGAAAGAAATTAAATCTTCCCATTGAGGATAAACAAATAAAAGACGCTAACCTACAAAAGGTTCTTTTTTTTCTTCTATCTTAAATAGTTAAGACGATGGAAAATTTAGAGCTAAAAATCCTTGAAGAGGTTGAAAAACTTCAATCCTTTGCAGTTAAAAATCCCCTTAACACCTCCGCCTTTTGGGGGGAGTGGCAACAGGTGTTTACCCGCGTCAGGTTGGCAAAAATAGCAATAAAAAAACTAAAATGGTCGGGTTTATTAACGGTTCAACAAAAGAAGGAAGCGGATATAAAGCTTCAAACTTTGGATGAAATAGAAAACTACCTTAAGGAGCTAAAAAACATAGCCCTCCAAACAAGGGGATTTTCCATTTTTTCCTCGGCGGATGCTCAGCAATCGGAGGACGACGAGAGCGACGATATCGATATCGACGACCTATTCCTTTAAAGGTTAAAAATTTCAAAATAATCCAAGGGGTTAATAAGTATTGGGGAAAAAATCCTTAAAAAGGTTAACCCCCTAATTTTACCATCGTCTTTTCCTTTATAAACCATCCGAAACCGTTCTTGGAAATAAAATCATTGCTTTCGGCTTTCAACTTTAGAAGGGTCGGTATAAATTCCTCCAAACTACGGGGGTCTTTTAGATATTTCCTTATATCCACCTCGTGGTCGGTTCTTAAACAGAAGTGGATTTTTCCATCGGGGGTTAACCTTAGTTTGGAACAACCTTCGCAAAAAGGTTCGGTTATCGACTTAATAAAACCTACCTTTATCCCTAAGGAGGGTAAATAAAAATCCTTAGACGCTTTACTTCCCTCCCTTTGGAGAGGGATTAACTTTCCATATTTTTGTTCTATATATTCTTGAACCTCCGAAAGGGGTAAAAATCTATCTTCCCTAAAAAAGGGAAGTTCTCCCACCGGCATTAGTTCTATAAACCGAAGGTGGAAACCGTTTTTTGCCGAATACTCAAGTAGCTCATCTATATCTTTAAAGGTGGTAAAACCTTTTATAGCCACCGTGTTTAGCTTTATGCTCTTAAAACCGACCCTTTTGGCGGTTTCCAAACCTTCCAAAACCTTGAAGAGATTTCCACCGGTAAGTTGTTCAAACTTTTCAGGGTTTAAGGTATCCACCGAAACATTTAACCTTTTTAAACCGGCCCTTTTAAGGGCTTCTGCATATTTTTTCAACAAAAACCCGTTGGTGGTTAGCCCTATATCTTCCACCCAAGGGGAGGTCTTTTTAACAATCTCTTCAATATCTTTCCTTAAAAGGGGTTCGCCCCCGGTAAATCTTACCGTTTTTAGGCCGTATTTACTCAAAACCTTAACGAGGTTGGAAATTTCTTCCACCGAAAGGTTTTTTTCAATTTTTAGAAAATCCTCTCCGAGGGCTTTACAGTATAAACATCGAAAGTTGCAAGCTTCGGTTAGAGAAATCCTAAGGTAGGTGATTTTAAACTCGTTATATGTCTGTTTTGACATAAATACTGTTTTAAGAAAAACCGTGAAAAGAAACAATCGCTATTTAGACTAACCGGGATTAATTAATTAACCTATGGTTGGCGAAGAGATTAAAAAACTTTATTCGGCCTATTTAATACCTTTCAGCGATGAAAGTTATTCTTTGATACTGATTTACCAACCCGCGGGTGAAGAAACTACCAAAGCCCTTTTTATAACCAAAAACTTGGAAACGGGTGATGAGCGTAAAAACATATTAAAACTTAAAACCGACCAAGTTCCGCCCGAAAAAGCGCTCGATGTTTATGATTTTACCGTCAAAGATATGTTCAAAAGACAAATCCAATCTATAGACCCCGGGGCCCAACTTTTGGAGTTTAGATTTGAAGACCCCCAAAAGGTGGAAGATAACTTAAAACTTCTAAAGGAGAAAATGAAAGAATTGGAACTACTTTAGGAAGACAATAAAAAACCCATAATGAGGAAAACACCCCTTTATCCCGTTCACAAAAGCTTAAAGGCCAAATTTGTCGAATTTGCAGGCTTCCAAATGCCCATTCAATTTTCTTCCATTTTGGACGAGGCTAAAACCGTCCGCCAAAAGGTGGGAATTTTTGATGTTTCCCATATGGGGAGAATTTTTGTCGAAGGCCCCGACGCGGAGAAATTTTTAAACTATTTAACAACCAACAATGTAGAAAAATTAGAACCCTTCGATGTTCAATACTCTTTAATTCTTAATCCCCATGGTGGTGTGATTGATGATATCACCGTATACAAGTTTTCCAACCATAGGTTTATGTTGTGTGTAAATGCCGCAAACAAGGAGGAAGTTTTAAACCACTTAAACCAATACAAGGAAAAATTTAATGTGGAAATAACCGACAAAAGTGAAGAATTAATTCAGTTTGCCTTACAGGGGCCTGAAGCCGCCCGACTGTTGGAAAAATATATTCC
>Ga0256838_1001354_pt1 | contig 11829 bp, 4 predicted proteins | sample 4571419metaG_FD_185978 | JGI IMG/M metagenome (GOLD analysis project Ga0256838, IMG submission 185978) | Hydrothermal vent microbial communities from Guaymas Basin, Mexico - 4571-419 | ecosystem: Environmental > Aquatic > Marine > Hydrothermal vents | place: Mexico: Guaymas Basin | collected... | reverse complement strand
CAGTCCTTGGATTGTGCCGTTCCAAATAAACCCAGAAATATACAAAACACCTTCATTGGTTAAACTAAATTTATTTGAAAGCAAAAATTATTAGTGCTTTAAAAACTTTTTATGAGCAGTACAAAATACCTTACTTTTCAATTTTCAAATATTTTAAATATACAATTTTGGGACGATTTCTGGTCGATCAAATCTCGACCCCAAAAAGCGATATTTTAAATAACCCATTTTCGGGTTATTTTAAGTCAATCAAATCTCGACCTCAAAAACGGATATTTTAAATACCCGATTTTGGGCCGTTTTTGACCGACCAAATCTCGACCCCAAAAAGGGATATTTAACAAATCCAATTTTTGGGCGATTTTTGGTCGATCAAATCTCGACCCCAAAAAAGGATATTTAAAAAAGCCGATTTGGGGCCGTTTTTGTTCGACCAAATCTCGACCCCAAAAAGAGATATTAAACATATCCCATTTTCGGGCCATTTTTGGTCGAACAAATCTCGACCCCAAAAAAGGATATTTCAAATAGCCGATTTGAGGCCGATTTTGACCGACCAAATCTCGACCCCAAAAAGGGATATTTTAAATAACCCATTTTCGGGCTATTTTTAGTCAATCAAATCTCGACCTCAAAAACGGATATTTTAAATGGCCGATTTTGGGCCATTCTTGGCTGACCAAATCTCGACCCCAAAAAGGGATATTTTGAATACCCGATTTTCAGGCCATTTTTTGTCGATCAAAGCTCGACCCCAAAAACGGATATTTTGATTTTCCGATTTCGGGCGAATCTTGGTTGATCGAATCTCAAGTCCAGAAAGGGATATTGTAAATATCAAATTTTCGGGCCATTTCCGGACGACTAAATTTTGACTTGAAACGTTGACATTATGAATTTCTGACAGACCGGCTTCAATTTATCTAGCCTTGAGAATTTACTACTGATTGCAATGAACAAATGCTTTGAAGTATCAAATAAATCATTATGAAATATTATTATTATTTTTAATAATTTAAAAAAAAGTATTGAAGATCTTACTCATCAATCTCACCCCGTGATCCATGATGACCAGCTGGGCCTTGTAAATTTCTCGTCCTATTTGTCCAGATGTATTGACGTGTCCTTGTTTGGTGTCGCACTTTGAATACTTTATATAACAAATCAGCCACCAATTTCCTAACAAAAAAAAATGGTTGAAGTTCACCAAACAAACATTTTAACAAAATGTTGCCGCGTTTGCGGTTCAACTGCTCCAAAGTACAAAATATTTCAAATGAAAAAATGTCAGGCTGATTGGTTTGGAATCGAAACGACTCAATACAAAATCTGTGAGAATTGTTCAACCCAAGCGCATTTATTCAGGGACAAGAAGTTTGAAGATATTCAAGAAAAATTTGGTCTTTCAAAAGGATTAATGAGTACGGTTTGTACAAACGAAGATGCTTGTTGGTTCTGTTTCATGGCTTTAGAATGGAAAGAAACGAAAAAGAGAGCAATTATTCCGGGCAAATCAGATTCACAGGATCCAAAGAAGCCGAAACTAGACAACAATATTCTGAAGAAATTCTTCCAAAAGAGACTTGATCAAAACTGTACAACGGTCGCTCTGGATCCATTTTTTGTGACAGATAAGGTAACAAAGGAAAGAAAGAGGCTGCATAAAATTTATCGCATCATGTTTCACGGAAAATTGCGAAGTTTTTTATGGGACGATGTTTGTCAAAGTGTTTTCACGTTCAATGGATCATCCTCAACTGGTATCAAGAAACATATGCAGTCAAAATCTCACCAACGTATGCTCGAGCAAGCAACTGAAAATGCAAATGATGATATTGTGTTGGAAGAAAGTTCCGGTCCAACTCTTACTCATAATCCAGCACAAGAAAAGTGGCAACAATTTAGAATGATTATGGTCCAAGGTTTATTCGGCACCGGAAAAATACCACCAAATCAGTTAAATCAACCCTTACTTCGCGAAACAATCTCAAAAGCCTTGACTGCTATCGATGTTGCCAATGATCCCAATGAAGTTTTGCCATCAGCAACAACAGCAATGAGAATGATACAAACTGCAGCATATGATGAAACGATGAAGACAAAAAAAGAAATTCAAGATGCAATTCAACAAAATCCAAACATCAAATTTACGTTGTTGCATGACGACGGAACGCTCAGAAACGGAAACAATGAAAATATGAGGACATTTGCTGTCGTCTGGATCGATAAAGAGGGCTGTGTCAACAAAAGGTATCTCAAATCAATTGCGGCCATTGAGAAGGACGCAGTTGCAATCAAGGCTTCAGTTTTGAAAGTTCTCCAAGAATTTCATATCGGTCAAAGATATGTTTTTCTAACCGACGCTGCCTCAACGAATGTTGCAGTTGCCACACAATTGGATGCGGATTTTGCTATTTGCGGCCCTCATACCCTTCACAATGCGTGTCGCAATGGATTGAAAGAAATGGCAGCCGAAGATGAAGTTTTTAGAAATTTTTTTGGTGACATCAAATCGATTCTCTCGAAAGCATCACGCAAACATTTAAACCATCGCATGATGTCTGAGCCTGGTTGGATAAAAATGCAAAGCTACGTCGAAACAAGATGGGTTTCCCTTGTTGACTGTTTGAATGGAATTGTACACAACTGGGATTTCTTACAAGGTCAAGCAGTGCCATTGATTCAAAATAATTCAAGACAATTAGTTGAAGAGTTTTATCAAATGATGCTCCCATTTAAGTTTTCAATCAAAGAAATGGAATCAACCAAGCGAACTTCCGGACATCTTGTGGCTATCGAATTGAATCAATTACTCATCTACTACATTAATTATGCATATGACAAATCAAAACCGATGATTCTTCAAAAGCTGGCCACTCAATTCGTTAATCAACTGGAATACTATATGGATGGTGAGCACAATCGCAGAAAAAGAATTTGCTCAATCCGATTAATTCAAAGTGCCTTCTATTTGCCTTCCGGATATTTGGAATGTTTCAACGTAAAAGTCGACGATGAAACCAAACAAACATCGATCAAAGCCAGATTTGAGCGCCTTCATAATGAGCTGAACGATTTTTATACTCAACACACCTCTGCGAATTCATCGAATCCAAGTCGAAGAAGTTCGTTCGGTGATACGCCACTCAAAGTCGAAATCAGTCAATTCTCGCTACTTGCTCAAAAATATCATGAAAATGATGAAAAGTCGCCAGACATCATTAAACAATTCAAACTGGACCACCAGAATAAATTAGACGCAAATCTCAATTTTTGGATGTCTGACTACAGCAAACAAGTTTTCCCCTGCCTACGTGATATAATTCTGCCTTTACTGTCAATATCCGCTTCAACATCTCTAGTCGAAGGAACGTTTAGTTTCGCGAATCATATTAGAACTTCGACTAGATCAAAGTTGAACACGGAAACTTTGAATAATTATCTGACTTGCCTATACGCGACTTTCTGAAATTGAAACAATAAAAATCTTGAACATATATTTTGAAGTCTAAGTTTTTCATTAAAACTGGAATACTGAATACTTAAATATCTTAGATGGGGTCAAAATTAGCCATAAAATTCCATATTTAAAATATCCCTTTTTGGGGTCGAGATTGAGTCGACTTAAATCAGTTCGAAAATTTGATATTTGAAATATCCCTTTTTGGGGTCGAAATCGAGACGACCGAAATCATCTCAAAAATTGGATATTTGAAATATCCCTTTTTGGGGTCGAGTTTAAATGGGCCGCAATCAGCCCGAAAATTGAATATTTGAAATATCCCTTTTTGGGGTCGAGTTTGAATGGTCCAAAATCAGCCCGAAAATTGATTATTTGAAATATCCCTTTTTGGGGTCGAAATTGAGCCGACCGAAATCATCCTAAAATTGGATATTTGAAATATCCCTTTTTGGAGTCGAGATTCATTAGGCTGTAAGCTACCCGAAAATCAGATATTTGAAATATCCCTTTTTGGAGTCGAGATTCATTAGGCTGTAAGCTACCCGAAAATCAGATATTTGAAATATCCGTTTTTGGGTTCGAGATTTTTTCGACTAAAATAAGCCCGAAAATTGGATATTTCAAATATCGCTTTTTGGCGTCGAAATAAAGTCGACCGAAACAAGCCCAAAAATTGGATATTTTATACATCTCATTTTGGAGTCGAAATTTTTTCGATCAAGTTATACGCTAAATGCAATATTTTATACATATTCTGGTATTTTGCCCTCTCGAGATATGACTCTCCGGACATCGACGTTCTGAACCTTTGAAGCAAGTGTTAAGTATCCAATAACCGATAATTGACCATTAGGCTGAAAAAGGCCTCATTCCAATAATTAATTTGATCGATCGTAAATTAATTCGGCTTCGAATCAAGAAAATTATCGAGAACTTGAGCTTGAAAAAGACAGCAACAAAGCTGTGCCGATGAGAATATTTTAGTAAAATTAGATTATTCTAAATTATTAGATGAATAACACAACAAAATACCTGTGCACACCAATCAGCCCATTTTTACTAAGTCATTATGATGAAACTGAAAATAGAATTTATCCAATGTCATCAATTCAGTTTTGAGTTATTCACGTGGCCCGCTTTGGGATCAAGTTTTCGAAAGTGCATAGTCTGGTGAAACGGACGGCCCTAAAAGGACAACTTCTGAGCAACATGCCTGGACGGTCATATCAGTGGAGGGTACGAAGTTCGGACTCCGATGCTCCGAAGTCCGAGCCCAAGCTCAATGTGAGAAAAATGCTCAGTTGTCGTGTTTTGGGTCTCTGAATTTAGAAGGTTTTGTCCATCCATTTTGAACTTGACCTAGTTTTGTGTCAACTAAGATCAAAATTCGGAGAAAATCGTGAAAACCCTAACCATGTCAAATCTTGAATCATCAGCCTTAAATTCCTCAGTTCGTTCGTGGCGTAAAATATCTGAATTCGATCCTGATAAAGGAAACGTTTTTTCGAACGATCATTAATGAACCGTAAATTATGGTCCATAAGTTATGGTTCATGAGACAGAATTTCTAATCGAAAAATCATAAAAAGGTTACAAGCCAATAGAATGTATTGCTCGGCAACGAACAGTTGTTATCATTCCATATAGTAACCGAGAAGATAAATTGAAAATGCTTTTAGGCTCGTTTCATTTAAGATGGTTCAATATAGCTAGGGCTTCCACGCGCCGAAGGCGCGTTTTCATAATCAATGTTAGAGTGATAGGATTTTTGTTAAAATTGGTGGGATTACTAATTCCAACGTCCTGAACACGATGATGAAGTCAAAAAATGAAATTTCTGGTGCCACCAAGTGGCAAAAAATGAAAATTCTCATTCCCTATTTCATAGATTATAGACCAACCGGAAGTGTTTTAGTGACCGGAAATGCCATCTGAAGTCTTCTGTTGACCTCAAGTCACTTCCATGAATGAGTCAAAAAAAGTACCATGAGTCATACAATTGGACTCACGAAAATGGTCAGTTTTCACATATGAACAATAAAATTGCGAGTCGGTTTCCCCATCTCTAGGATTGACTATTAGTAGAGATGGTCGATCACATGACGGCCAGGTGATTACTTCCGGTTGGTCTAAAATCGTCCTAGAGATTTATGGGGTCACCAAAAGGAGTCAATATGGATATTAAAATGATCCTTATTTTTCTTCGAGTTCATTTGCGACCTTATCGTGGTCTTGACAGCCTTTTTTCATGATTTCCCATGATTTCCCATGATTTTTAGGTTTTCAAAAAAATTTTATGGTGCCAGCTGAGTACTAAAATCAGCTGTTTGACCATGTTGCCCGCTTTTTCCCACAAAATGACCTTGTTGATTGAATTCGCAAGATTCGAATTGATACTGTCCCAAAATATCTAAGTTACCTTTCGTTACTTTCACCTACTTTCCTATCCCCATAACGTTAATTTGCAAACGCGCCTTCGGTGCGTGGAAACCCTTAATATAGCCTATCGAATTTTATGACTCGCCAAATCGAGTTTTGAACCAGCCAAAATAAAACTCATCTTAGACCATTTAAAATAGGGGAGATTATGTGGTTACGATAAAGGACGGTCTAAAGTTGTGAAATCAAATATCAAAAGTCTAGCGACCCCATGTATGGCGAAATCATACCGAAAAAACTGTTTTTACCTCCAACTTTGAATCAATCTAGTCCCATCGGACTCGCCAAACTTTTGACACTTTTGGCCAAACTTTTGACACAAGTCGCCTAGTGGGCACAATAAATTTCAAAAAACATTTTATTTTACTAGTAGGGACCATCTTTTATTGAAACCATATGGTCCTTGGTCGACAGGATTCGGCGGCCCTTGAAATCTCAAATCGTTGAATTTCCCCTTATTAAAACCCTTTTCTTAAACGCCAACAGATTAATTAACAAGCCAGTATTTATCCGTCTGAACCTTACGGTTCGCAAAAACCAGATGCACATTGGTATCATGCTGAAAAATCCCTCTTAATCGAGTTTACGTTACGAACAGGGTGCTCATCGTACCTAAGGGAGATTCAATAATTATTATATTTCATAATTCAATAATTTTGACGTTATCCAACTGACTTATTTTTGGTTTAATTCTGTAATACCATGAATTTTTGATGTTTTCCCGAATTTTCGTAGCCAAAATTCGTTCCAGATACATATTTTAGATATTTATAATTGATCAGAAGGGAACAAAAGCATTCAGTCGAGCGCGATTAATGAATGCTGGATTTCTTTTTGGCGAGAAAATTATGATTTCGATGATTTTTTTTTCATGATGTCGATTTATTATTAGAAACAGAAGATGGATTGTACAAATGCTCAAATGAATTCCCAAGACATCATTCTAGCTCTAGCGGGAAGGGGTTATTGAACAGAACTAACTTCATCGGTTATTTCTTCTTCGGAATCGTCTTCTAATTCAAGAGCCAAAATGTTCCTTTCTATAGTCAAAAGCTCAATATATCTCGGTTTTGTATCGGCTCTTGCTTTGGCATTCTTCAAATATCGACTTATATATCGATATTGAGATTTTTCGAAAGCCTTTATAAGATTTCAGAATAGATTAAAAAGAAGGTTTCAAGTTTGTCAAGATTTTTCAATCAAATTTTCATATGCACTTATAGTATTAATGCATTTATGCGTGAAGTTTCAATTTGTTAAATTCAAAATCACAGGGTCACGTGACCTGACATGACTTAATTTTTTCGATTTTAAGACTCATTTTTGATTACGAATCTGAAGGAAAGGTTCAAATTCCGAAATTCAAACTTTTTAGATTTTGAAATCTACCGTAATGTCGAATTTTCTGCTTTGGGTTCTATATTTTGGCTTGTTTTGTTGGGATAATTGTTGAACAATCGTTATCTTTACTTGAAGCATATCATTGATAGTTTCTCATAATGGTTTCAAAAATCAAAAATACAAAGAGTATGATTTAGAATCATACATAAAACAAAGATCAACATAAAACGTTCTCATTGGAAAGCTTGAATTTCCAAAAAAGCTCAAAAACATTTTTGTAAGAGTCAGAAACCAACCGATCGAGCAATATTCTATGGCTCCTTTACTTTCTCCATCGAAATTCGGTTTTGGTGATATCATGGTGACGTAAGGCGACAAGTCTATTTGGACTTTCTTTTTCTTCGTACAATGCTTGCAATCCTCGGCCATCTTTTTACATTTTCAAATAAAGTGGGCACACTTTCACGAACGATAGGAATCGATCGATTGCTCTAGACGGTAATATAATAAACCTACTAATAGTCTAATACAGTACGACCCAAATTTTTGTATGCTAGTCGAAACAACAATGGATTATTACATACACCGCAATGTATGGAATACGGCATCGATTACAATCAACTTTGACATTGAGCTTGACAAATTGACACCCTATTCATAAACCTTAGTTCCGTCCTTTCGTTTTACTCCCGCCGAGATTCTCAGAATTCGAATGAAACTTCTACTGACTCATTGTTGTAGATCGTAACAAGATCATAAAAGCCTAAAGATTTCCTCGACAGCTTCCCCAAATGCTTTCGAATATTCATAAAAAGTAAATTGCCGACAAGAGGCTTAACTCATGATTGAAATATTCTCAAAGTCAAGATACTCTGAGAATAGAATTTTGATAAATTGTAGATTTTCATCAATCTTTGAAAACCAACGGAACCACGGTACAACCATGCTTTACCACAGTTTACCACGGCTCAGTACTTTTGTACTTTGACCGCGTCAAGACTGGGTCATGATGTTGTTACGGATTGGTTGATCTTTGGAAAACTAATCAGAAATTGCTCAAAGAGAGAATTTCAAGCAGCATTTTGAACAATAGCCAATATTATAAACCCTTATTGCAAAATTTCAGGCCACCTCTGGTCAAGTTTGGGTCGGTCTCGTGGACACCCTAGTTACACCTGAAAATTTTCATTGGACCTATATAATAATAAAATCAAATTTAACACTTCCGAACTGCTTGCTACAAATTGACCTATAGAAATTCATATAAAGACCATAAACTTGAATTGAATATAACGAGGTAGTTCAAGTTTGCCCCTAGGGTGTCAAAATGCGCAAATTATTTGAAAGTTGGTGCGGCCGAGTCGAGAATGGCCAAACGACTTTATTTGAACATTCGACTTATAACTTCGACTTGAGACGCGGGTCTTTGATCTCTATTTATTCATATTGGGACGGCAATCAATAATACATAATGCCATGACCACATTTAATACATAATACCGCTACTGTTCAGTGAATTTAGAACATTTATGAGTGTTTTATTTTCAAAAATGTGAGGTTTTTGGTCCAAAAATGGGCTAAGACGACTTCCACTTTAGATGGTTGAAAACTAAAATTCGAAAACCCGAGATTTTCGACGATACAGTCGGGTTCCATCAAATATGACATAAGGGTATTAGGATTCAAATAAGATTTTGTAAATAGGAAATCGGATAAAATTCAGTAAGACCAGTTCCATTTAAGATGGTTGTAAATATCACATCTAAATAGTGTTATTTTGAACCAACTAAAATGAAAATGGTCTAAGATGTTTTCAATACAATTCCGTGTTTTCAAAATCTTCTGACTGAACTTGTTTTGACCTAGTCTTTATTTTTATGCTTATTATTTCCGAAAAACCGACGGTTCTTAATAAACTCGTGGGCGTAATATTTCCGTCATTTTATTTTATCGAATCCATTAAAAAACTCCAGGTGTGAATGTTACGTTTACATCTTCATAAAATCGGTTTCCTTTTTTTACCTAGACTTCACTGTCAATCAACTGAAATTTAGAAATTTTAGGTAATTTTGACTAAAAATTCGAAATTTTGGACATTTTGTAAGTAAATTATTCGGTATTTGGTCTCAATAATCGATTATCAATTATAAAAATTAATTATTCAACCCTTAATACTATTTCTAGTACCACAAACCCCAAATTCGACCTCATGCTAACCCTCATTCCCGGAACACTTCCGATTTATCAACGATCACCTTATTTATACCTAATTTTTTTAATGCCCAATGTTAATATAAACATAGTAGTACAACCGATGCTACCATTCGAAACTTGTGGTGGACCGGAAACGCGCGTGCACAAAATAAACCACATTTCCGGAAATTTGAAATTCTAGAAATACGCGCCACAGTATAATGGGCTCGCCGAAACCCTTTTCTTGGATATGAGCTAGATCGTTTACCTGGAAAACTCATCCATCAAAAAATTATGAGTACCTATCGAAAGCGGACGATCCTGCTGATAGCAGACGATCTTGGGGTCGAAAGCAAACGATCTTTTGAGCCAAAGCAGACGATCTTTTAGGCTTAAGCAGACGATCTGATAAAAGCGGACGATCCTAAAAAAATGATTTTTTGACTCAAAGCAGACGATCTTGGTCAAAGCAGACGATCCTATTTCTTATATTTTTTATATATCAAAGCAGACGATCTAAGTGAGAATTTAAAGGGTGAAAGCAGACGATCTCATGGTGTAAATTGAATTACGGTTTGAGTAAAAATTGAGTCAGAGACTGAGTGCAATTGAGATTAGTTAGGATGCAATTCGGGTTGCGGTGAAATTAGGGTTAAGGTGTAATTAGGGTTGGGGTATAATTAGGGTTTGGGTATAATTAGGGTTGAGGTAAAACAAGGTTCAGGGTGTAATAAGGGTTAAGGTGAAACTAGGGTCAGGGTGTAATTAGGGTTAGGGTGAAATTAGGGTTAGGGTGTAATTAGGGTTAGGATGTAAATATGGTAAGGGTATAATAAGGGTTAGGGTGAGGATCGTTTGCTTTCATCCCTCAAGGTCGTCGGCTTTCGTACTTTGAAAAATCCAGATACGATCGTCCCGGATCATGACCCGGAAAATGAAAATTTTAGCAAAAATTCTGGATGAGTTTACCAGGATTTGACAATATAGGTTAACCGATCAAAAGGCAAAACCAAGATGACGCTTATCAGAAATGGCCGTTATCCAAATAACCGTTTTGAAAAATTCCTTTTCTTCTTTGAGTTGCTGGATTAATTCTGGATGAGCGGAATCATAATGCGGTCTTACTGAAGATCTGAGTATTTTATATCCGTTACAAAGCCGGCAAAATATCTATTATTTTTTTGAATTATCAACGATATTAAAGGAGACAATTAAAGAACCTTGACATCTCTGGCGCCATCTTCACATTGAGTTTGACTATATCTATATTAAATTCTCAATGTTAAGAATATATTCCCGGGCCAAATATTCCAGGGTCCTTTAACTGACTTAAAAATGACCTCATTAGTTGAACGACATAGGGTTCCAAATGAGGATCGATTTTGAATATTTTCAAAATTTCCTCTAACTGCTTATATTTACTCAACTCTCGAAATGCTTGCCTTTTTTCTTTTGCATCACCATTTTCAAGCTGATCAGGGATCAGCGAATCAGAATTTTGAAAATCTCGGACATGACCAGGACCAAGAAAAATTTGGAAATCTCGGACCAAGTCGGACCGGTCGGTCCTCGGACCTGATGGTGCGTGAATCCCTGGGCTGATCATTCAATTTGCATTTGGCTTGGAATAAACAGGTTTCACAATCAAGAATTTTCTTCTTATAATATCTACAATCAGCACACGACATTTCACCGGAAAAAAACTGATTTTTTATGCGGGAATAATTTCAAAAGTCTATGTGTTCTAGAATATTGAATAGAAGACTTCAAGGTCAATTCACTCGTTTCAAATAAGGCGACTTTTCAAAGGGTCCAAAACAATTACCAATATGACTAGAAGTGGTCATGTCCGGTGAAACCTGTCGAAATTTTATTTTGAAAAATTTTATCGCACTTAAATGGCCCATGACTACACGAAGATATCAGCGAAAAATAGCCTTTTGGCAACAATATGGCAAAAACAACGCAACTGTTAAATTGTTTGGTTTGATCATTAGTCTGTATTTGTGTCCCACACCAAAATAACATGTTGGTTTGGTCCTGTTATGATAAAGCTCAGACCAAGTTCAGATTTGTTTCTGAACTGAGTCTGTACCTTTTTTTAAGAAATTAGTACAGACTCAGTTCAGACAAATATCTGTTTTGAGTCTGGAACAGACTCTTTCCAGAATCGGGTCTGAACTGAGTCTGAACTATTTTGAAAAAAAAAATTCGAAAAAGTACAGACTCAGTTCAGACGAAAGTCTGTAATTTGATGAGTTCAGACAAAAGTCTGAACTCGAATCGAACAGGTTCAGATGATTTTCGAGACAAAATCTGTACTAGTTCAGACGGTGGTGACCTCTGTTCTAGACTCTACTCTGTCGTGAAGACGCTAGAATCCAGTCTGAGTC
>Ga0256838_1001353_pt1 | contig 11831 bp, 13 predicted proteins | sample 4571419metaG_FD_185978 | JGI IMG/M metagenome (GOLD analysis project Ga0256838, IMG submission 185978) | Hydrothermal vent microbial communities from Guaymas Basin, Mexico - 4571-419 | ecosystem: Environmental > Aquatic > Marine > Hydrothermal vents | place: Mexico: Guaymas Basin | collected... | reverse complement strand
TTTTTAGTACTTATTTTCCAGATTTCTAAAAGTCCTTGCTTTTTATTTATGAATTTTTGATTTCAATCTTGGTTGGGTGGATTTTTTTGCAGAATAAGTTGGGTTAAGCCGACAGACTCCTAGAGCTGTTTTAATCTTACGAGGATGTCGATAGAAGCATAGTTTAATGCTCTCTTCCTATACCTGTATAAAATTGTTGTAGGTAATTTTTAAGTTTCGACCACTTTTTTGAATGAATTTACTATTTTTAGGCTTTTGCGCTTATTTTTGTAGGTTGAAGTTATAACATTTTATGGCTTTTAAGTCCTTAAAACAAGTGCTTTAGTTGGTTTTTCAGGACTGACTATGTACAGCTAGATGTATGCAGAGTAATAGAGATGAGACAATAGCCTTTTATGACAAACTTCGCATAGGCATAGAAGATAAAAACCCAAACAAAGCACATATAAAAATCAAAGAGTTACAAGACAAATATGGCGATGATATAAAGATAATAACTCAAAATGTTGACAATATGTTTGAGAGAGCTGGTTGCAGAGATGTATTACATCTTCATGGTTTTTTAACAACTGTTTATTGTGAAAAATGTGCTTTTAAAAAAGATATAGGCTATAAAAAGCAGAGAGATATGTATGCCTTGTGTCCAGAGTGTAAAGAAGATATGCTTCGTCCTGATATCATCTTTTTTGGAGAGTCCGCACCGATGTATGAAAACTTACAAGAGGAGCTTCGGAGTTGTGAGTTTTTAGTTGTCATAGGTACGAGTGGTTATGTAGTCAATACAGATATGTTTTTAAATCACAAAATAAAGTACTCCATACTCAACAACCTTGAACCAAGCAATGCCATAAATGATACACTCTACTCAAAAGTGCTCTATAAAAAATCAACAGAAGCTATAGATGAGATTGTTTGTGATGTGGTGGATTTTTTAGATTAAATATATAAGTTAGTTGACATAGTTTCTTTTTAGTTGTAGTATTGTAAAACAATTTATACAAAAAAGAGTTTAATATGATAAAACTGTATTTGAAAGAAGAAGAGATTGCTACATTTGTTCAGGATGATAAAGAGTATCTTATAGATTATAAAAACTTTGATATAAAGAACTCTATCGCTCTTTCACTTCCAAATACAAAACGGTTTTATACTTACAAACATAGATTTCCTCCATACTTTGAGACCTTTTTACCAGAGGGGTACCTGTATGAAATATTCAAGCAGATTTTAACAAAAGAGTATGGATATATTGATGATTATCTTATATTTTCAAAGCTCTCACCGAACATTAAATCAAGAGTGAATTTTGTAAGTGATTTTTCAAAACTTGACTTTGAGTTTTTAGAGATAGAAAATATTTTAGAAAATGACTCTAACGATACTTTTAGCAAACTTCTCGATATATTTTTAAATAAAAATGCCATTAGTGGTGTTCAGCCAAAAACAGTAGCTCTTTTAAAAGAGAAAGAGACGCTTCACATAAAAGAGTACATTATCAAAACATGGGGTGATGAGTATCCAAATTTAGCTGAAAATGAGTACTTTTGTCTGCAAGCTTGTGTTAAAGTGGGTATCAACACTGCTAAAGTACAACTCTCTCGAAATAGAAGATTTTTAGTGGTAGAAAACTTTATATTTCAAGAGAATGAACTCTTAGGATTTGAAGAGGTGCTCTCTCTAATGGATAAAAATAGAGATAATAAATATGATGGGAGTTACGAACAAGTAGCAAAAATAGTCTCGCAATTCACGAGTAATAAAAAAGAGGCTCTGAGTGAGTACTTTAAAATAGTAGTGATGAACTACCTACTAAAAAACGGGGATGCTCATCTTAAAAACTTTGGACTTCTCTTTTCACAAGACTTTTCAAAAATCTCTCTAAGCCCTGCCTATGACATAGTAAACACAACATCATATCTCTTTAGAGACAAACCTGCTCTTATGCTTGGGGGTAAAAAACTTTGGCATAACAGAGAAACACTTACTCGCTTTGGAGTGAAGAACTGTATGTTAACAAACAAAGAAGTAAACGTCATCTACGATAAGTGTGAAGAAGCTTTAAAAGATACTATAGTTGATATAAAAGCATATATATTGCAAAACCCTGATTTTAGTATGATTGGTAGTCGAATGTGTGAGAGTTTTGCTATATCTTTAGAAAATAAAACCATAAAGGAGCTTCCTCTTGAACTTACTAGAACTTGGAAGTAGTGTCAAAAAACTACGCAAAGAGAAACATATAACACAAGAGCAGTTGGCGACCATGGCAAGTATAAGCCGTGCCACACTCTCCAAACTTGAAAACGGACAGATTGCTCAAGTATCTATAGTGACACTTAACAACATTTTAAATCATCTTGGGTATGAATTAGATATAAAACCATCAAATCCTTTTATAACTCAGACATAAAGCTGTCAAACTACTTCTCTATACTTAGAGTATAAAAAAGAAGAGAGTAATTATGAAAAAACATGGCATACATGAGTTTATATCTTTTGACCATGACCTTGGTGTAGATGAGCATGGCAGGCTTCTTAAAACAGGACATGATTTAGCAAAGTGGCTTGTAGAAAATGATTTAAATGCCACCTTTCATATCTATCCCTAAAAAAAGGTGTATGAAATATATTTCCTTTGATTTTCATTAAGGTAAAATAATTTTACTTTTTATTAATATCTTCAATTATTTGATTAACTGTTATTAGCAACTGAACTATCTCATCATTACAGATGTCAAAAATAACAACTGCATCCAAATCAAAATAGTGGTGTGATAAAATATCTCTAATTCCTTTAATCTCTTTCCATTTTATATGAGGATATTGTACAAGTAATTTTTTATCTGTTAGTTTGTCTATATTTTTTAAACTTTCTCCAACAGCAATAAGTTTCATACAGATACTATCAAGCTTTTCTTGTCCCTCTTCTGTATCACAGAAGTCATCAGCATGTTTTGCGAAAGAGCATCTTTTTTCAACTGTAACTAAAGCATCTCTTATCTGCTCAAGTGTATCAAGAAGCAACTCTTTATCATACTGCATAGATACCATCTCGCAAAATTCGTTTTTTTAAGTAAGGATTCATATTGTCTCTTAGTCTTACAATATCTACTTTTTGATGAAGGTCTTCTTCTATAAGTTGTTTTATAGCTATCATATCTAAAAGTTTTGGATGCATTTGTACAAAAATATCTATATCACTATTCTCAGTTGCTTCATCTCTTGCATAGCTTCCAAACAAACCAATCTTTTCTACATTATATTTATTATGAAATTCTTGGAAGTGTTTACTAAGATAGTTTAGTACATCAGATTTTGTCATAATAAACCTCTCACTCATTTAATTGTTACCATTATAGCATTTTCAAGTAAAACTATAATTTGTTTAAAAATTCTTGCATATCTTTTTCGTAGTCTTTTTGAGTTAAAAGTATAGCCGTATCACTTTGTACTTCTTTTGAGAGTATATTATCCCATAGTTTATTTGAAAAAAGTTATTTAAAGCTCATATTAAACTGTAGTTTTTTTAATTAACTCAATTATTCTATAAAAAGCCTATTTTAGAGTTATTTGGATTATATTAGATCGAGTGATGGTGGAGCTGTGGAGGATCGAACTCCAGTCCAGAACCAAGTTTTCTATGGCGTCTACATGCTTAGAGAAGTTGTTTGGGTTTAATTTTGCTTCTCACAACTTGCAAAGATAGACAAAACGAGCCTCGGGATTCGTATTAAGCTGAGACAGACTTAATATATATCTACATAAGGGTTATACTTCGAATCCTATTTATCTAGAGTCCATAGGTGAAGCAGCCCGTCCTCTAAGAGGGGGTAAAACTTAAGCTACTGCTAAAGCTGGGCGGTAATTTGTATTGTTTGCATTTAAGCAATTGTGAGCCGTGTAACGGAAATGCTCAGTCCGGCATGCAACCATAGACTACTTAATCCTGTCGAAACCATGTCAGCCCCGTGGTTAGAATGTAATTATAGCATACTTTTATAAATCATCTAGTTTAAGGGTCAATCCTTTTAGATGTGAGATAGGGTGTGAGTAGGCTATTCCAGCTCCTTCACCTGTTAAATCAAGAGCATCTACAATAGATTTAATAATATTATCAACATTTTTTGTTTGAGTAATAAACATTAAATTAGAGTCATGTTCTCCCTCATGGAGCCTGTTGAAAAGATTTTCTATTTTTTCAAGTCCCATCCCGTGTGCTTTTGTAATGGTAACACCCCGAGCCCCTGCATCTCTTGCAGCCAAGAGTGCTTTTTCTTCTTTAGCTGAAGGGACTATGACATGAACGGCTGAGAAAGGCATATCGTAAGAGTGTCGTTTATCGGTTCCTTGAATATTAATAGTCGAGAGCTTCATATTGTGAACATCTTCTATAGCATGGCGGAGTTCATCCATATGGAGTAGCTCTTTTTCATGTTCACCTTTAACACCCATCTTTTCAGTGATGATACCATAAAGCATTACTGTTATCATTGGAAATAGTGATGCAAATGCGATAAGTCCAAAACCGTCTATTAGCGGATCTCGTCCTTCTATATTTGTCGCAAGACCAAGACCAAGGGCTGCAACTAATGGTACTGTAACCGTTGAAGTTGTAACACCACCACTATCATAGGCAATAGGAATAATATATTTTGGTGCCATAAATGTAAGGGCGATAACAAAGAGATATCCAGCCATAATATAGTAAACTATTTCACCCCCTACAACAATACGATAAGCACCAAGAGCGATCCCAATAGCAACACCAAGCGCAACAAATAAACGTAGCACGAAGTCATTTATTTTACCATCACTAATCTCTTTTGCTTTTCTAGCGATGGCGGTCAATGAGGGTTCCGCCATAGTAGTTGAGAAACCTATAAGAAAGCCAAAAGAGTAGATAATGATGTTGTTATCATAACGAGTAAGTTCAAGTGCCATAGTCTCACCAACAGAGAAGAGACCCATCTCTAAACCAACGATGAAAGCATCTAATCCAAGTATAACAAGTCCGAAACCTATCATAACATTTTTAAGATTTTCAATAGGTTTTTTAAGAATAATATACTGAAAAAAGAGAATAACAGCTAAGATAGGAACAACATCAACGATCACACCTCCAAGACCTTTGAGTATATCGATGATCTTAAAGTCAAACTGTGCAGCAGTAACAGCTTGTTTAACGGGTGCTAATCCAGCTGCGACTGGTGCAGTCGCATTTGTAATGGGTGTAACATCTATGAACTCATATACAAAAATACCATAAAATTGTACAAATATCATAGGGGTTAAAGAGGCAAAAGCTATAAGCCCAAAACCATCTAAAACAGGATTTCTCCCCTTTATAGTTGATGCTAAACCGATCCCTAAGGCTGCTACAAGGGGTACAGTGACGGTTGATGTCGTTACACCTCCGAGGTCATAAGCAAGCCCTACTATCTCTTTTGGAGCGAACATTGTAGCACTCACAACCATTACATACCCAGTAATGATATAGTAGTGAATAGGGTGCCCTTTAATGATTCTCCACACTCCAAGAACAATGGCAAAACCAACACTAAACGCAACAACCATACGAAGTGTAGTTGCATCGATGCGACCAGCACTAATGTCTGCCGCTTTTTGGGCTATAACTATGAGAGCAGGTTCGGCAACGGTAGTCCCAAAACCTATCATAAAAGCAAAAATAACAATCCAAAAAGTGGAGCCTTTATGTGCAAAGTCACTTGCTAAACCCTCTCCAACAGGAAAGATTCCAACTTCAAGACCAAGAAGAAAAACAGCAAGACCAACGCCAACGATACCAAGACCGATGGCAGTACTTAACCAGTTCTCAGGAACCGACTGAATAATGGCAAGTTGAAAAAACATAATAACCAAAATAATTGGCAGAAGGTCACGAAAGGACTCTTTTAACAGTTGTAAAAACGATGATATACTTAACATCCATAACCTTTGTCTAATTTATATTAGGAATAATAGCTAAAATAGAGATAGGTTGCTATAATTTTATTATGAAAACATTATTTATAGGCGGAATTAAGAGTGGAAAGTCTTTTAATGCCGAAAAATACACATTAAATTTAGCAGATAAAAAACCAATCTATTTAGCAACAACAGAATTTATAGATGAGGGGATGGCAGTTCGTATACAAGAGCATAAAAAGCAACGCAGGGAAAACTTTACTACACTTGAAGAGCCATTGTATCTTTTTGAAAAAATAGGTAAAAAAAAGGAAAGTATTTTAGTAGAGTGTCTTAGCATGTGGATAAACAACATGATGTATCACAAAAAGAGTTTTAATGCGATGCAAGAAGAGCTTACAAAATTACTTTCATTAGAAAACAACATAGTATTTGTTCTAAACGATGTAGGGGCTGGTGTTGTTCCAGAAAACAAACTTGCTCGTGAATTTGTAGATATAAGTGGTAAACTCTCTCAGCTTGTAGCAAGTGAGTGTGATGAAGTTTACCATACTATAGCTGGTATTAGTACGAGGATAAAATGAGAGAATTTTTAAAAGGATTTGCTCTTGGAGTCTCAATGCTTACAACACTTCCATTTTTTAAAGTTCACCATTTTACAAAAGGTATAAACGGTTATAGTGTCCTCTCTTACCCTATAATAGGATTTTTTTTAGGCTCTATGCTATATGGGGTTTACTTACTTTTAACTCCTTACATTCCTACTTTTCACCTTGGAGTAATACTCTTTGCTTTATGGGCTTATTTTACAGGGGCACTTCATCTTGATGGATTTTGTGACACAGTCGATGGTCTGTATGTTCCTAAAGAGAGAGCTTTAGAAGTGATGAAAGATCCTCATAATGGGGGTATGGGTATGATCTTTGGAGGCATTTTTTTACTCCTAAAAGCTTCCTCTTTAGCGCTGTTTGAACTCTTTTATTTGCTTCCTCTTATATTACTATTGCCACGTTTAGCAGTTGTTATTAGTATTTACTTTTACCCTTATGTCAGTTCAAATGGCATGGGCTCTTTAGCAAAAGAGGAGCTCAAGCTTTGGCAAGTTCTTTTAGCTATTTTTTACTCACTACTTTTAGTAAGCTTTTTTGATGCATGGGCTCTTTTACTCCTTAGTTTCCTCCTCATTTTTGGAATAAAACAGTTTTTTATACAGCGCTATGGAGGGTTCACTGGAGATATCTATGGTTTTAGTATAGAGGTCATAGAGCTTGTTCTTTTAAATGCAGTTATTATGGGATTAGTGTGAAAATAATATTGATCAGACATGGAGAGGTTGAAGAAGCCTACCATAAATGTTATAACGGGCATATAGACATCGCTCTTTCACAAAAAGGAAAAGCAGAAGCTAAGTGTTTGGCAGAAGTGTTTAAAGAGAGCGAATTTGATAGAGTTTACTGTTCAGACTTAAAACGCTCAAGAGAGACTTTAAAACCTTTTAGACAAGAAAAACAGGCAATCTATACGGAGCTTTTACGAGAAAAATCTTGGGGAAAACATGAGGGAATCTCTTTTGATGCAATTATAAAAGAGGGTGAAATTAAATATGAAAACTTTTTACAATGGATAAATGCTTTGGATGGAGAGGATTATAACTTTTATATTCAAAGAGTTAGAAAGTTTTTTTTAGATTTTTTACTGCAGGAGAATTTAGAGACCGCTTTAGTCGTCACACATGCGGGAGTTATACGAAGTCTTATAGCTATAATCAATAATCTTTCATTAGAGGAAGCTTTTTGTATAGATGTGCCTTATGGATCCTATATAGTTTTTGATACAAAAAAAATGAGTTTTAGTGAAGTTAAATATAAATCCTGCTAGAATGTCACTCTTCTTTATAAATAAATGGTTCCGTGTCCGAGTGGCCGATGGTGCAACCTTGGAAAGGTTGTGTAAACTTCTTAATATTCAAATATATTACTTCACAACACCCTACAGATAGGGCTTAAAATTAAATCCTCTTATTCATATTTCAATACACTTCAATATAAATCTGTTAGCTAGATGCTAGAAAGAAGTATATTTTGAGAGTCGTGCTAGTGCCCGCACAGGTTAAATATTTTTAAGGTTATAGAAGCAGTTGAGCCGTATATTGAAAAAAATCTCTAAATTTGGTATAATTCTTATAAGTCATAGGGAGACACGGTGAATATCTCTCGGCCGTACCGACTTAGTTTACTAAGGATGGGTTATAAGAGAGGGTGTGTGAGAGTCCCTCCACCTATGGCAAATTATCCTTCAATATTTTAATCTTATTCTTTTTACCTTTTTCTCTTAATCTATTTATAGACTTTGTCCTTGTTTGTCTAAACGATGTCAAAAACAACCCTTTACCACTCTTTGTAGACTTCAAAGCATAATGATACAGCTTGTCATACTGTAGAACTATAGCTAGTCACCACCTTAAAAACCACTTAATTTCTTAAAAATAATCAATTGTTTTCAAACTAATATACTTTTTTAAGCAACTAACTCTTTTTCTGCTTCTATTGTCTCAATTCTACCACATGCTTTGTTATAAATTTCTTTCTCATATTGTGTATTATTTTTGTATAAAGAGTACGCAATTACTATCAGTTTACGCATTACAGCTATTTGAGCAACAGTGCTATGTTTACCATTCTCTTTTAATCTATCGTAAAACTCTCTCATCTCATCATTATATTTTATCGAAACCATAGTTGCCATGAATAGTACAGCTCTATAAAGTTTAGAACCTGATTTTGAAATTCTTGGTCTTGACTTTACAGATGTTCCTGAATCTTTTACTACTGGGTCTAACCCAGTAAGTGAAACTATTTGTTTCTGATTTGCATCTGGGTATTTAATAAAAAGATGTATCAACACGATTCCTGCGACTTCACCTATACCAACAATGGTTTTAATATTAGAGTAGCCTTGTGCAATATTTTCATCTTCTTGGATAATATCTTTTATCTTTGAAAGTATCTCATTTTCTTTAAGTTTTGACTCTTTTATTCTCTTCTTTAAATCTTTTAAAGCATAGGTATTACCATCTTTAGCATTTAATGCTTCATGGTGGTTATTCACTGCTACTCGCTGCTTAACAGTAAACATATAGTAGCTCATAAGCTCTTTTATATCTTCAGCTGTTGCATTTATCACAGGCACTTTTATTTCTCTTTCTTTCGCTATTGCTATAGCTTGAGAGAGCATATGTGCATCAATCTTATCACTTTTACTTCTATAGCCAAGAGCCTTTGCAAAGTTACTGGATTGTTTAGGATTTATAATAAATGATTTGATATTTTTCAAAGCACAAAACTTTGTTAAAAGTGCTGAATAACTTCCAGTAGGTTCATATACAAATACTAATTTATCTATATCTTTCTTATATAGTTTTTTGAGTTTGGCATAGAGTGATTTTAAATCTTTAAGAGTATTTTTTATCTCAAAATCTAAAGAGTTAAGTGGAACATGAACTGATAAACTTGCTTTACTTACATCTAATCCGATAGAATACATAGGAGAACCTCACTTTTTTAAATTGAGAGTTCGTTAGGGCAAGAGCGAAATAATCTCTTACCTGATACAATAACTTTGTTATACCTAATCTAACCTCATGATATACGATCTAGCTTTCACCGATCCAGCCGCCACTCAAATTTGTAGTATAACCATCTGACTAGCAATCAATCTAGCTAAAATTCTCATTTAAGAAAACTAGCCGATTTACGTTTTGTCCGATATGTTATGTGTTCAAAACTCTCTAGTTTATGATAGCTTAATTGCTAGTTATTAGTATATGACAGTTCTGTCTCCATCTTTAGCAACAAAATTGCTTTTACCTATAATCTCATCAAGTATTAAATAATCATCTTCTGTAATGTCAGGATGGTGGTTTATATTTTTCTTTAAAGTGTCGTTACTTAGTCAGTCCTGAAAAACCAAACAAACTCCTATTTTATGGGCTTTAAAGCCATAATGCGATATAATTTCAACAGCTAAAAAACACTTAAATAGTGTAAAAACTGCATAATCCTTTAAAAAAGTGGTCGAAATGGTTCAAAAATCTCTCTTTAGTGGTACTTTTATGGAAATGCTCGATACTAATGATCCACTCATAGTATTAGCCAATAACTACCCTTGGTCGAAACTCGAAGATTACCTAGAACAATTTTATACAGGTATAGGAAGACCACCTAAACCAATAAGACTTATGGTTGGGTTACTACTACTCAAACAATTAGAAAATCTTAGTGATGAGAATATTGTTCTCCAGTATAAAAGAAATCCTTACTATCAATACTTCTGTGGCAGTAGTGACTATGAACCAAAAGAGCCTTGTCACTCTACTGAACTTGTAAAGTTTAGAAATCGTATTGGTAAAGAGGGATTTGAATATATTTTTAAACTTAGTGTAGAGATGCATGGAGATAGTGCAGAGGAAGAACAAATTATTATTGACTCTACTGTTCAAGAGAGTAATCTAACTTTTCCAACGGATGGAAAATTGGCACTCAAGATTATTATTCATCTTCTTCGTGTAGCTAAAAAAGAGAATATCAAACTTAGAAGAAGCTATGTTAAAGAACTAAAACAACTCCGTATTCAATTACGATTCTATAGACACCCTCGTAAGCTAAAAAAAGCATTAGGTGCAATGAAGCGTATACGAGCTATTGCAAAAATACTTATGGGAGATATTGAGCGTAAAATGGATAATGACACTCAAGCACTGTATAAAGAGAAATTTGAATTTTATCTTAAAGTATTATCACAAGAGAAAAGTGATAAAAATAAATTCTATTCTCTGCATGAAGTAGATGCTTATGCTATCAATACTAGGCCAACAGCCGTCAGACCAAGCGAGGGCTAAAGACCGAGTCGGTAAGGTAAAGATCACAAGGGTTATGAGTTTGGAACCAAAGCTTCTATCGCTACCACCAAAGAGAGTGGAATCATTGTTGGTGCTGTTGCACATAAAGAGCATATTCATGATTCTAAAACAGTGCCAGCTGTTTTAGATAATGTGCATAAAAATAGAGAGACTCCTGTAGTAGAGAGTATTTGTGACAGAGGGTATGTTGGAGTTAAAGAGGTGTCCAATAATTATGAGGCACTCTATTTGTATTTTTATCTTCTACTGATTTATATTAAACTTCATGAAAAAGATGTCCTTTTAGTATATTTTTTAAAAGCAATAGAGATGATACCTATTGCCTATACAACTACAATATCAATACCCTCAACAATAAGAAAAAAAGACACTAAACAAGAACTTGAAATAAAACGACAAAAGTTTAGAAGGAGAGCCGCAATAGAACCTATTATAGGACATCTAAAATCAGACCATAGGATGGCTAGAAACTTTCTCAAAGGCTTTAAAGGGGATGAAGTAAACTTACTTCTAGCTGCCAGTGCATTTAATCTTAAAAAGTGGATGAGACTCTACTTTTTTGCTCTTTTTATAGGAAATATTGGTTTAGTTAAGCTCTGTATAGAGCTTATTGAACAAGAACTACTTCTGCTAAAAACATTTTATATGAAATTATAAAGAGTTGAAGCTGTTCTTAGTTTGATTTAGAGAAAGTCACTAGAAATCACCATTTTTGAAATTGGGTTTTTCAGGACTGACTAAATAATATACTTTTTTGTTTTTCTCTCAGAGTCTACTTGCCCTTTTCTAATTAAATATATTCACTGTCCAATTTTTCTTTTCATAGTATATTCATTCGTACAACATTTCAAATTTCCAACATGTTCTTAAATCTTTAAGCAATTATTAAGCATATACACCCTATAATTCCCATCCACAAACAGAGACACCTTGTTTAAAACGAGGTTACGGATCTTCGAGTTGAAGATTAAGAGAGGATGTTTGAGAT
>Ga0256838_1001352_pt1 | contig 11841 bp, 10 predicted proteins | sample 4571419metaG_FD_185978 | JGI IMG/M metagenome (GOLD analysis project Ga0256838, IMG submission 185978) | Hydrothermal vent microbial communities from Guaymas Basin, Mexico - 4571-419 | ecosystem: Environmental > Aquatic > Marine > Hydrothermal vents | place: Mexico: Guaymas Basin | collected... | reverse complement strand
CAAATATGGAAACACCGAGTTTAAACACATCCACAACATACGATGTGCCAAAGTATACGGCAAATAGCCTCTCTCTAAAAACACCTATAATCTTGCTCAGTATACGCCCAATTGTGATGTATGCTGCTCCTCTTATTGTGCTTTGCCGTTTCATGGTTACCTCCTGATATACTCTTTATAGTATACAGATATTGTGGAGGTAGATAATATGAGGCTACTTTATGTTACACACTTTTTTCCTCCTGAAAAAGGTGCGGCTGCCAATAGAGCCTATAGGATAACCAAGGGTCTTATTAGAAAAGGCGTTTTTGTGGATATACTCACAGGTTTTCCTAATTATCCTGATGGTAAGTTGCCTCAGGAGTATAGACTAAGAGGAACAACGGTTGAGTATACCGACTATGGGGCAAAGATTATCCGGGTACCTATGCAGCCTGCTGCTAGTGCTGACCCTATATGGTTTAGACTTATTAATCAAATATCTTTTCCTATAAATGCTTTGCTAAGACAGAGAGTTTTGCATAATCACTATGATGTGGTGATTGCATCTTCGCCTCCCCTGTTTACAGGACTGCTTGGTTATTTGCTGTCCGAAAAGTTAAATGCCAAGTTTGTTTTGGATGTGAGGGATTTGTGGCCAGAGGCAGGTATGGATGTATTAACTGGTATAAAGAGAATGGCTTTACTTCCTTTTAGATATTTGGCAAATTTCTTGTATGGCAGGGCCTATTTAATTACTATGACGGCAGATACGATGATAGAAAAAATAAAAGAAAGATTCCCAGATCAAAAATACTTATGGCTTCCTAACGGAATGTTTCAGGAAGAGATTAACTCTTATAGAAATATTACTGAACCTACAGGTGAATGTGTTTTAATATCATCGGGCCTACTTGGTCGTATGCAAGACAATAAATTATTGAGAGATTTGGCAGAGATTATCGATAAAGAAAAGTATCAATTACATATAGCCGGTGGTGGCGCAGAATCTTACTTATTTGAGGATGATTATATTAAATCTTTAGACCATGTAGTATATCATGGTGTTCTTCCGTATGATAAAGTTTTGTCACTTATTTGTAGCTCACATATAGGACTTGCTTTGTGGAAAGATGTAGATGCGTCAAAATATGTAGTACCAATGAGAGTAGTTGAATATTTAAGTTTAGGTAGACCAGTTGTACTTAGTGTGCCAACGGCTGTTGGTAAGTGGATAGAAAAATACCAAGCTGGTGTGATAGCCTCTTCTGATATTGATGCTGTTAAGCGAGCTATTGATTCCATATGTTTTGGTGGACATTATAAAGAGTATGCCACTAATGCCACAAGATTAGCAAAGGACTTGTTTGATATGGATTATAATATTGAAAAGTTGTTGGATACTATTCGCTAATTGGGAGGGAAATAAAATATATGGCTAAAAACATTGTTGTTATAGGAACAGGATATGTGGGGCTTGTTGCTGCTGTGGGACTTGCCGATTTTGGTAATAGAGTCATAGGTGTAGATATAGATAAAAGGAAAATAGAAACTCTCAAATTAGGTAAATCGCCGATTTATGAACCTGGAATAGAGGAATATTTAAATAGAAATCTGAAATCCGGTAGATTAGCTTTTTCTACAGATATAGATCAAGCAGTTCAATGGGCTGATGTTATTTTTATAGCTGTTGGTACCCCTTCTCGTGAGGACGGTAGTGCGGACCTTTCATATCTATGGAGTGCGGCAGGGACTATTGCAGATAATGTAAATTCATATAAAGTGATTGTTGTAAAGTCCACGGTTCCTGTTGGTACCAATAGAAAACTTCAGGAGTTTTTTGATAAAAAAGTAGGTAAAGGTAAGGTATCGGTCATTAGCAATCCGGAGTTTCTACGTGAAGGTAAGGCTGTGTATGACTTTTTTCATCCTGATAGGGTTGTTGTTGGCTATGCTGATAAAAAGGCAAGGGATATTATGGTTGATATTTACGAGGCATTGTATTTAAATGAGACGCCATTTATTTTTTCTAATTGGGAGACAGCAGAGCTTATTAAATATGCTTCTAATGCCTTTTTAGCTACAAAGATTACATTTATTAATCAGATGGCTAACTTGGCTGAAGAGGTTGGGGCAGATATTCATAAGATAGCAAAAGCCATGGGAATGGATGGTCGTATTAGTCCTAAATTTCTTCATCCAGGTCCCGGCTATGGTGGCAGTTGTTTTCCCAAAGATACCAAAGCATTGGTACATATGGGTAAGGAAGTGGGAGTTGATATGTCCCTTGTTAGAGAGGTAATTCGTGCTAATGAGATGCAAAAATTGAGAATGGTAGAAAAGGCGGAACGGCTGTTGGGAAGTTTACAAGGTAAAGTTGTTGCTGTGTGGGGACTTGCATTTAAAGCAGAAACGGATGATATGAGAGAAAGCCCTGCAATAGTAATAATCAATGAGCTGATAAAAAGAGGTGCTAAAGTGAAAGCTACAGACCCTAAAGCTATTGAAAATGCGAAAAGAGTATTTGGTGACAAAATAGCTTATTTCTATGACGAGTTTGATGCTGCTAAAGGTAGTGATATGGTTATAATAGTAACAGAGTGGAATCAATACAGAAATACGGATCTAGAAAAACTAAAAAAAGTTATGAAAGGCAATGTGGTTTTAGATGCTAGAAATGTACTTGATCCAGAAAAAGTAAAAAAACATGGTTTTGTATACGAAGGAGTAGGTAGAAAGTGAAATTATCTGTAGGAATCAGTACTGTTATAGAGAATTTGGAGCAAGTTAAAGAAGAAGTTAACCAACTAGTGCATTTGCGTAAGCCTAAAGAACTTCAAGTGGAAATATTGGTTGTGGTACAAGATGGAGAGGATAGGTATTCCATTTTCTCATTATTTGAACAATGGATAGATAATCTTGATTTGCCTGCAGGTTTTACTATAAGGAGCTTTTATGATTCTCTTAGAGGGTTAAGTAGAAGTAGAAATAAGTTGCTTCGGGAATTTACAGGAGATTGGTTGCATATCTGTGACGATGATGTGGTGTTTTATGAAAATTACTTTGATAGCCTGTATAAAGTATTGAGATTTATCCAAAAAAAAGAGGAAGATGTCATGTTTGTTACCTTTAAAATTGGCGTTGGGATTAATTGCAGTGATAAACGAAAATATTGGGGTAAGCCTAGGTGGCATACAATTTGGTCAGTGTTTCATGTTTCTTCTGTTGAGATACTTCTTAATTCCAGGGTAAAGACTACTGGAGTAAAGTTTGATGAACGATTTGGTTTAGGAGCTAAATGGAATTCTGGTGAAGAAAATATATTTCTAGTGGATTTACTAAAAAGGGGATATAAGGGAGTGTATGTGCCATTAAACTTGATTTGTATCATAAATGTTGATAGGACTAAATATATGACATTTATGTCTGTTTTCTCTAAATATAAGGTTTTTGTTAGGATGTATGATGAAGTTGTAGGAACGGTTGTTTTTGGAGTATTTTTAATGAAGACTTTACTGAAGGTGGTATTATAGCTATGCGAATGGATAATGCAAAAAGATTGGTAGCAGATATGCTGGCTTTTCTGTCATCCCCTATATGGGCTTGGATAGGACATGGTGGTGAAAAAATCTTGTACCATTTTTATGATGGTCAATTTGCCGATAATAATAAATATCTTCTGGCATATCATTTGAAAAATTGTCCAGATGTAGATTTTGTAGTCTTAGCCGATAAATGTACCGATGATATGCTTTCACTTTCACGAAGGATAGGAGAAAAAAAGGTTATTTGTAATCCATCTGTTACGGATCTAATACAATTAACTAAAGATGTTAGGATTATTGTTGCTAATCGTCCAGAATGGTCTATGAATGGCAGATATTGGTTTTTTATAGGGAAAACGGTTGTTCAACTATGGCATGGTATAGGGTTTAAAAAAATAGGTCTAATAGATTTGAAGTCTTTAAGTATTCCATGGAGGCTAATTCATATGTTTGAACAAAGACATACAGTGTCTTTCTTTTTTTCTCCTTCTTCTCTATATACGAAATATCTATTTTCTAAGGCTATAGCGGCGCATAATTTTATTGATATTGGTAATCATCCACGTAATGATATTTTTTTCTTGAGTTATGATGCATGGAGCCAATGGTTTGATGGAAGTTTGCTTGAAATAGGGTGGGATAAAAGTGTACTTCAATATGTAAGAAACGGAGCAAAAATTATATCATGGTTCCCTACTTATAGATACAGAGTGCCAACTTTGTTTGAGTATTTTCGTACAAATGAATGGAAATTTCTTAATGAAAGTCTAGCTAAGCGAAATATGGTTTTGTATATAAAACCACATCCTTATGAAGTGGAAAAAGCTAAAAATTTACTTACGGAATTTTCAAATGTAAAGTTGTATCTTGGTGCTGATCCGCAGCCTCTTATGTATTTCTCTGATGCTTTGGTTACTGATTATTCCTCTATATATTTGGATTATGTGCTACTTGATAGACCTATTGTGTTTTTTCCTTATGACTACCAAGAATATGTTACCAGTGAAAAGAAAATTGTATTTGATTATGAAAAAGTTGTTCTTGGTCCTATAATTAACGATATTAACTCATTGCCCCATATTGTAGAGCATCTTTTATATGAAAAAGATGAGTGGACGAGAGTTAGAAATGGAATAAGAGAAAGAATATGGGGGAGAAAATTGGTATCAGATTTGATATGTAAGTTGTTTCATCGTGTTTAATGGAGGGATATTTGTGATAAGTATTGTTGTTATAACTTATAATCAAGAGAGATTTATTGAAGAGTTGTTGAATAGTATAAGAAAACAGACCTTTCCAGATATAGAGCTGATAATATCTGATGATGCTTCATCAGATGGGACCCAAATTGTTATAGAGAATTGGCTAAGTAAATATGAAGATAGATTTCGTAGGGTTGTTTTTCTAAAAAACTCAGAAAATGTTGGTGGCGTTGCTAATTTGAATAGAGCAATGAATTATGCTATGGGTGAACTTATTAAACCTATGGATGGGGATGATGTATTGTTTCCTACCGCTTTGGAATATGCATGGAGAGCTTATGAGGAAGGTTTCCATTGGTTACAGGGGAGGGTAATTCCTTTTTATAGAGTAGATGGTAATTACTGTTTTAAACTATTTCGTCCCTATCCATGGGATATAAAAAAATTCACTTATGATTCTAGTAAATTTTTATTGGAATTGCTCCGCTACAATTTTATTGCTAATCCAGGTGTGTTTTTTTCTAGTGAATTATGGGAGAAATATGGACCATATGATGAAACCTATAAGTTCCTTGCAGATTATCCCCTATGGATTAAAATGGCAAAATCTGGTGAGAAAATAAGATATATACCAAGAATTCTTGTTTATTGGCGAAGGCATGAAAAAGCTGTTTCTTTTAATTCAACAGGTAAGCTTTATTCTTCTAGAATTTTGAGTGATTCTTTACGTAATACGACAGATATACTTTCATTTGAAAATATACCCATTTTATTGCGTTATCGCTTATGGGTGAAAAAAAAGCTTTTGCAGTCTAATATACATGAGAATAGGTTTGAATATATGTTATATAAATTTCTTAAGTATTTTGATGTCTATTCTTGGGCTAATCTGCCACATAGATTGGTAAATGAATGGTTTGTTGAGAGGAGGCTATGCAATGAAAGGCATAGTTCTGGCAGGAGGTAGTGGAACAAGATTATATCCTATTACAAGGGCGATTAGTAAGCAACTTGTGCCTGTTTATGATAAGCCTATGGTTTATTATCCCTTTTCTGTTTTGATGCTTGCTGGTATTAAAGATGTTTTAATTATCTCTAATCCGGAATATATAGGGTTGTATCGGCAACTGTTTGGTGATGGTAAATGGTTAGGAATGAATATTGTTTATAAAACACAGGAAAAACCTAGGGGAATAGCAGAAGCCTTTATCATTGCGGAAGATTTTATTGGTGATGATAGTGTTGCTTTAGTATTAGGTGATAATGTTTTTTATGGACAAGGCTTTTCTCCGTTGCTTAGAGAGGCGTCAAGTATTGAGAAAGGAGCTGTAATTTTTGCTTACTGGGTAAAGAATCCGGAAGCCTTTGGTGTTGTGGAATTTGATGATTCTGGAAAAGTATTGTCACTTGAAGAGAAACCTAAAAATCCGCGATCCCATTATGCGGTGCCAGGTTTGTATTTCTATGATAATGATGTTGTTGATATAGCAAAGAGCCTTAAACCGTCTGATAGGGGAGAAATGGAAATAACAGATGTAAATAAAGTCTATCTTGAAAGAGGGGATTTACGAGTAAAAGTTTTAGGTAGAGGATTTGCATGGCTTGATACAGGAACGCCTGAGGGGTTGCTTGAAGCAGCAAATTTTGTTAGAGCAGTTCAGCATAGGCAAGGTTTATATATAGCTTGTTTGGAAGAAATAGCTTACAGAAATGGTTGGATAAGCAAAGATGATCTACTTAATTTGGCAGAAAAATTGGGAAAAACAGAATATGCCTATTACCTTAAGAGGATAGCGGAGGAGATATAAGTGTCTATCAATGTTACGAGAAGCATGTTGCCAGAGTTTGAAAACTATGTAGATGGGTTAAGAAGACTATGGACTTCGCGGTGGTTAACAAATAACGGTACTTATGTTCAGGAACTAGAAAAAAGACTTGCCGATTATTTAGGGGTACCGTATGTTGTAGTTGTTTCCAATGGAACATTAGCTTTGATGATAGCACTTTCCTTGTTTGATTTCAAACCTGGTGATGAGATAATAACTACGCCTTTTACATTTATAGCCACAACATCCTCCATAGTATGGCAACATCTTATTCCTGTGTTTGCAGATATTGATAGTGGAAGTTTTAATATTTCTCCCCCAAATATAGAAGATAAGATTACATATAGGACGAAAGCTATTATGCCTGTGCATGTTTTTGGTAATCCCGCAGATGTGGAAGCCATTGAAAAAATAGCTAAAAAGTATAATTTGAAAGTTATTTACGACGCAGCACACGCTTTTGGGGTTAAGTATAAAGGCAAATCCATTCTAAATTGGGGTGATGTATCCGTTTTAAGTTTCCATGCTACCAAGGTTTTTCATACCATTGAAGGTGGTGCCTTAGTGCTAAAGGATAAGAACCTTTATGAGAAGGCTAAAGCGATAAGAGACTTTGGTTTTTATCCAGATAAAGAACATGCTCCTTGGGTTGGCATGAACGCTAAACTTAATGAGTTTCAGGCTCTGATGGGACTTTTGAATTTAGATATTGTGGATAAGGAAATAGAGAGAAGAAAAACAAGGTATGGAAGATACAAAGCAAATCTACAAGGGATAGTTGAATTCCAGAAGCTCAATGAGAATCTGGATAGATATAACTATATTTATTTCCCTGTATTACTGCCTTCTAACGAAAAGAGAGAAAAATTGTATACCGTTCTCGCAGAACAAGGTATCAATACACGAAGATATTTTTATCCCCTGACATATGAGTTTGAGGCTTATCAAAAATATGCTTCTCTCACTCCTAATGCATATGATATTTCTAGAAGGATCCTTCATCTTCCCTTATATGGTGAACTTGATGTGGAGATAATTGATGGCATATGCGAGATGGTTAGGAGGGTCGTGGCAGATGAATAAGTACAATGTTCTGCTTTTCCCTTGCGGTACAGAAATAGCTAATGAAATAAGAAGGGCATTATATGGGCACAAATATTTCAAACTTTTCTTTGCTAATAGCGAAAAGGATAGTTATTGTGATTATATAGCTGAAACAGTATATACCTTACCCTATGTGGGTACTAATGAATTTCTGTATAAAATTAACAGGTTAGTGGAGACTTTACATATTGATATTATTATTCCTGCCCACGATGAGGTTATGTATTTTTTGTCACAACATGGTCACGAAGTAAATGCCGAAATTTTGGGACCTAATCGTTCTTTAGGTGAGGTTCTTAGATTTAAAGATAAAACATATAAGGCGTTAAAGGATACTGTTCCTATACCATATATATATGAAGACGTTGAAGAATTGGAGTATCCTGTGTTCGTGAAGCCCAAGAGAGGACAGGGGTCGCAGGGGATTGCATTAATAGACAATGAAGAGCAGCTAAAATGTTTCCTTTTAGATCATGATCCGCAAGATTTTTTGTTTATGGAATATTTACCCGGAAAAGAGTATACGATCGACTGTTTTTCTGATAAAAATAGTAAGGTGCTGTATGTGGGACCCCGAGTGAGAAAAAAGATTGTCAAAGGAATAGCGGCAAGTTCTGAATTGATTGAAGACAATAGACTTATTTCCCTGTTTTCACAATATGCTGAGAAAATATCTTATAAGTTAGGACTTACTGGGGTTTGGTTTTTTCAAATGAAGGAAGATAGTGATGGTAATCCAAGGCTTCTAGAGGTTGCCAATAGAGTTTCGGGAACAATGATGGTTAATAGAGTTAGAGGGGTAAATTTTATAGAATTGGCGCTATATCAGCTTTTGGGCCACGATATTGAAATTGTCTTCAATAATGTTCATGTTTCTATTGTGCGGGCTATGCTTCCGGTTTATAAAATTAATAGGAAATATGATGTGTTATATGTTGATATGGATGATACTCTGATTTTCTCGGATGGTAAGGTAAATACTATGCTTGTTGCATTAATAGTGAAGACTAAAAATGAAAACAAGCAAGTTTTTGTTATTACTCGTACTGCCAAAGATATTGCAGAAGATAAATTGGCATCTTATGGATTATTATCGTTGTTTGATGGAGTTGTACATGTGCCCCAGGATAGAAAAAAATCTGAGTATATGGTAGGGCAAGCATTGCTCATAGATGATTCATTTCGTGAGAGGAAAGATGCAATAGAAGCAGGTTTCTTGGCACTTGGAGTAGATAGTATAGAATCTCTTTTGAAGGAGGGGCATTAGATTATGGCTGTTTATTTAGTTACTGGGGGATTAGGTTTTATTGGTTCTAACTTTGTGCGTGAAAAATTAAAGAATATGTCTTCAGAAGATAGAATTATTATATTGGATAAAATAACATATGCGGGCAATCCTGATAATCTAAAAGAATATTTGAATGACAATATCATTCTTCCTAAGAAACAAAAATCATGGAAACAGATTTCTTGGCACATAGATCTTACCACGAAGTCGTTTGATGTGAGTTCAATAGAAGATGAAACTATTCAGAAATATGTGTTAAGGTGGAGTTTTAAACTTGCTGGTTACAATTACCAAAGCGTCGAGACAGAGAAACTTACTACTGTTTTGGAAGAACAACTGCAAAATCACCGGTTAGTACTAATAGTAGCAGGAATTGAAGATGAGGAAGTTGTTGGTAGGATTATTCCGCTTGTTGATTATGTTGTTCATTTTGCTGCTGAAACCCATGTTGATAGATCTATATTGAATCCTACAAGTTTTATAGAGCATGATGTGTTTGGGACATATAACTTATTAAATGCATTCAAGAACTCCGACAGATTGAAGAAATTTATCCATATTTCCACTGATGAGGTCTATGGACCTGCCCCTGAGGGGATTTCTTATAAAGAAGATACTCCATTGGCACCGGGAAACCCTTATTCTGCGTCTAAGGTGGCGGCAGATAGAATGGCATATGCTTTTTACAATACTTATGGTTTGCCTGTTGTTATTGCCCGTCCGAGTAACAACTATGGCCCTTATCAATATCCCGAAAAACTTATTCCTGTTATGATTATAAAAGCACTTAATGATGAATATTTACCTGTATATGGTGATGGTAGACAGATAAGAGATTGGCTTTATGTGAAGGATACTGCTTGGGCTATAGATGTTTTGATAGAGAAGGGGAAACCTGGAGAAGTATACAACATATCTGGTAGGAGTGAAAGAGAAAATATATATGTGATTAGAAAAATTCTTAAGTATCTTGGTAAGCCAGAAAGTTTGATAAAGCATGTGAAGGATAGGCCAGGCCATGATAGACGCTATTCAATTAACGATGAAAAAATAAGAGACTTGGGATGGGCTCCTACAGGGAATTTAGATGATTATATTTCTGATGTTGTTAAGTGGTATATTGATAACCGTTGGTGGTGGGAGAAAATATTAAAATACGACAGGGAATATACAGAGTTTATGCAAAGATGGTATCGCGAGAGGTGATATTGTGAATATTCGTGGTATTAAGCATAGGTTACAGAAGGAGATTTTTCCGTTTTTTCTTTCTCCTTTGTGGGTATTGCTTAAGAGAAGTGGCAATGGTCCTGTTTTGATATATGTTCCTCATGTTGGCGCAAATGTAGATATCAAATACTTATTAGCATACCAAGATAAACCTGGTGTGCCATATTATGTGGTAGTTGATTGTGAATCTTATGAAAAACTTGCTAATGAACTTCGTCGTTTAGGAGAAAAAGTTATTTGTAGGGGGGGAAAAGAAGAGTTTGAATTACTAAAGAGAGCTAGTGTTATAGTTTCGTCCAATGATGTTTTATCTTCAGAAGGTAGATATTGGTATGCTTTGGGAGCTAGATACATTCAATTATGGCATGGTTTGAATATAAAACTAATGGGATTTTACTTCTACAACGTTGGTCCGAAAAGGTCTCCTTGGCGACAATTCTATCATTCTTTTATTAATCACACATATAGATACGATACAATGATTATTCCTCGATGGTTATATAGCCAATTGTTTAAAAGGTATTTTGCTTTTAGAAAAGCTCTGTATGGCTTACCTGTTAGAAATGATTTTTGGTTTTGTAGAAGTAAATTTGATATAGGTTATATGAGACTTGGAGTTGATACTAACAAGCTAAAATATATTCAACTTCAAAAGAATAAAGGAAAGAAAATAGTCTTGTTTATACCAACTTGGAGAATAAATTTTTCATGGAAGGATTTTATGATTTCTACACAGTTTATTGAAAAGTTAGATGAGTGGGCAAAGAAAAATGATGCTTGGGTAGTTATGAAGTTTCATCCGCTAGAAGAGTTAGGGAATTTTTCCTTGACTAGGAAAAATCTTGGTGAGTTTAGAGGTATGGAGCTACTTGCCGATAATGTCATGGTATATAGAGGGGAATTAGGTACTTTTTCTGATGTTATGCCACTTCTTGAACTTGGTGATATTCTTATTACAGATTATTCTAGTGTTTATTTTGATTTTCTGATAGGTAAACCTTTCTCTCCTATTCTGTTTTTCTGGTTTGACTATGATGAGTACGTTGCAGATAATCCGTTAGAAGAAAAGATATTACCGTATGTGACTCCCGGTGAAAAGGCATATAATGTGGAAACGTTAATAAGATGGTTGGATAAAATAGCTAAAGGCGAAGATAAATATTTGTCTGCTAGGATTAAACTACAAAGATCTCTTATGGGGGAGAATAGGAACATATGTTTAAGTGAGATCATATGGAATATTATTGGAAAAGTGGGGGAGAGTAAATGATAAAAACCTACGGTATCATTCTAGCGGGTGGGGTGGGCTCTCGCCTAGGTTACGATGTTCCTAAACAGTTTGTAAAGATAGCTGGTAAAACAGTACTGGAGCACACATTAGATGTTTTCGAAAATTATCCTTATGTAGACGAAATTATTATCGTTTCTAATCCGGTGTATAGAGATAGAGTAGAAGAAATAGTCATAGATAGAAAATATAGTAAAGTTACTAAGATTCTGAATGGTGGGAAAACGAGGCAAGAGAGTTCGTATATAGGATTATTGGCTATAGATGAAGAAGATTCCTTTGTAATAATTCACGATGCGGTAAGACCGTTTTTGTCTTATAGGATATTAGATGATTGTATAGAGGCGCTAAAAAGATATAACGCGGTAGATGTGGCTATTCC
>Ga0256838_1001350_pt1 | contig 11851 bp, 8 predicted proteins | sample 4571419metaG_FD_185978 | JGI IMG/M metagenome (GOLD analysis project Ga0256838, IMG submission 185978) | Hydrothermal vent microbial communities from Guaymas Basin, Mexico - 4571-419 | ecosystem: Environmental > Aquatic > Marine > Hydrothermal vents | place: Mexico: Guaymas Basin | collected... | reverse complement strand
TTTCTGCATTTATATGACCACCATCTTTTATAACTTTCATATCTACATCTAAAGATTTTTGTAACTCTTTTGCTTCAACTTTTGTAAGATACTTATCATTTGTTGATGTTATAAGTAAAGTTTCATTTGCATATAGGTTTGTAGGTATTTTCACAGGGTAAAAACTTTTTAACTCCTCTATATCACAAGTTAAACTTGGTGGTGCTACTAGGTAAAGTTTTTTTACACTATTTGTTATTTTACCATTGTTACAAAGATGAAACCATAAGATATTTGCCAATGAATGACAAACTACTACATCTGGTTGAAACTCTTTTATATGTTTTTCTAACTCATCTTGCCAAACATCAAACTTTGGAAAGTCTATATCACTAAACTTCAAAAAACTAACACAGCCATAATCTTTAGCTAACTCAGATGCTAACCAACTTTGCCAATGTGGAGAGTTACTTCCACCCCAGCCATGTAAGAGTAGTGTTTTCATTATTTTAGTAGGTTTTTAAAATGTTTAAGAGTGTAAAGTTTTATGTTCTCACCTTTTAGTGATTTTAACTCGCTTGAAAAACCATTTTTAGATACAAGTACAAATATATCAGCTTTGATGTCAGCATCTTCACACATCTGTTGAAGTTTTGTAAGTTCTGACTTTTTCATCTTTGAATTTGTATATTTTGTAGTCCCTACTATAGTTTTACCTGATTCTGTTTTTGCATAGATATCTATTTCTAAATCTTTGTTCCAGTAGCTACCAATCTCTATGATTTTATCATCTTTAGAGTTTAGTTTTAAAAGTTCATAAGAGAGTTGTGTAAAGATGTAGTCTGTAAAACCAGCTTTATGGTTTTCGTATCTTTTTTCAAACTCTTTAAAATCACCATCTTTGATGCCTTTAAATATAGGTGAGATAAATGCAAACCAAAATCTTAAAAATGGAGAGGTAAATATAAGTTTATCATCTGCTCTATCTGAGTCTATCCAGCTTGTAGATTTTTGTTTAGTTTTTTCAAGTTTAACAAGACCAAGTTCAACAAGTTCTTCTATAGCTTCTAAACCCTCTTTTTCACTTACTCTTGCTCTTTTAAAAGCTGAGTGAGTTCGTCTATCTCCTAATGCGATACCTGTTAGTATTGCATGAAGTAGAGGTCTTCCATCTGTAAGTTCTGTTATATCTTCATGGAGGTATTTATACTTTTCAAGTATCTCATACTCTATAAGTTCATCTATAGGTAGATAATACTCTATATCAAAACCTTTACCACCAAAGATGGCAAATCGTTCTAAAACTGCTTCTATATTCTCATCTGGTTTTTGATTATAGAATTCTTTAAATTGTGTTAATATATTTGTTGATTTTTTCATAAGAAAATTATAACTAAAATTAGTGGATAAATCGGTTTTGTAAGAAATTTTCCAACATAAAGTTGGAAAATTATAACTATTTAGCAGAGTGTAAGATATCTGATTTTGGAAAGATAAATGTAGAATTTCTCATAACCATAATTTTTTCACTTTTCTTACCATTTTTATCTAGTGCATAAGCTCTAATTTGGATAGGTATAACTGTATCTTTTCTAGAATCATCAGCTAAAATTTCTGTTGTAGTAAGGATTACAATTTTTTTCTTTTTATATCCAGGTGTTACCGTGAATGGTTTATTTGGTTTAGAAACTATAATTTTACCTTCCATACCTTTTGGAGGGATAACATCAAAGTAATACTTCATTTTTTCATTTTGAATATTTTGAAGTAAGAAAACATAAGCATTATCAACTCTTACTTTACCATCTGCTATAGCTTTAGTAGAGTAAAGTCTTGTTTCTTTGTTGATGTTTAGTAACATATGCTCTTTTTTACTACCCATAACTCCAATGATAACAGCAAGACCAATAAGAATTGCAATATATGATAAAACTTTAGGACGGAAGTATTTTGTTTTACCTTTTTGTTCAACTATCTCATAATTACTAGACCATGTAATAAGTGATGGTTTACCTAGTTTACCCATAACAGTTGTACAAGCATCAACACATTCAAGACAGTTAATACACTCTAGTTGAAGACCTTGACGGATATCAATATGAGTAGGACAAACAGTTACACAACTCTCACAAGCAGTACATTCAGCATGAGGTTCAGCTGCTACAATCTCTTTTTGTTTAGAGTATTTTTTCTCATGACCATCATAGATATGACCACCACGATGTTCATTGTAAAGTGCCATTACAGTATGGTCATCATATAAAACAGATTGGATTCTTGAGTATGGACATACATAAATACAAAAGTTTTCTTTTAAAAATACAATATCGTAAATTAAAAAAGCAGCTATACCAAAAACAGTACCAAATAAAACCCAGTGGTTATTTATATCTGAAAGGTAAGTGAAAAAATCTTCAGGAGGTACAAAATACCACATAAAATCCGCACCAGCAACAAGTGCTAAAACAGTCCATATTGCGATAGCAATTGCCTTTTTAACTTTGTTTTCAGGTTTTGACATATCTGGTTCTTTTTGTTTGTTTTTAATACGCCCACGAAGACCAAGAATTTTAGTTTCAATCAGATCACGATAGATTACACGAAAAACCGTTTGTGGACAAACCCATCCACAAAACACACGACCACCCATAACAGTCATACCAAATATACCCAAAAACATAATCATTAGTAAGAAAGGCATCAAGTAAAGTTCTTGCATATCAAACTGTACAAATGCTAGGTGTAGCTTTAGTTTGTCAAAACTAAGTAAAAAGAAATGGTTACCATCTACTTGTATCCATGGTAAGATTAGTGCTATCATTGTTACAAAAGCATAAAGGTAATAGCGTTTAATTCGCCATGGTGTAGGTATTTTAATACCTTTAGATTTTTCACTCATTGTAAATCCTTTAATTAATTATAAATATAATTATATCAAAGAAAGTATTATATACTTATTAAGTATTATTTATAAATAATATAAGAGAAACATATAATTTAAACAATATTCAATGATTTAGGCTTTCCAAAATAGTATCCTTGCGAGTAATCAGCATCTAATTCTTTTAAAATTTTAAATATCTCTTCATTTTCTATATATTCTGCAACTATTTTTGTTATTTATAACTTAATATTTACTTATTTTTGGTAATTTTATACACAAAACTAAAAACTTCAGCGACAGCTTTATACAATGCATCAGGAACTTCTTTATCTAGTTCTACTTTAGATAATAATTCAATTAAATCTTCATCTTTTTTTATAGGTAGATTATGTAGTTGTGCAATTTTAATTATGTTCTCAGCTACTGTTCCATCACCTTTTGCAACAACTCTAGGTGCATTTTCTTTCTCTTTATCATATCTAAGTGCAGCTGCTTTTTGTTTCATACTTTTATCTCAAAACCCATTTGTAAATTATCATCTATTGTACCATAACCATTTGTTTGTATTTGTGTCTTTGGTTTTGGTTGAAACACCCTTATCTCTCTAGGTGTTATATTTATATCTATAAGAGCAGAACGAAGATTAGGTATATTTTGTTTAACTAACTCTCTAAAATCTTCACTTTCTGAGTGAAAATGAAGATTTAATTGATTGGTCTCATATAATGCTAGTTTTAGATTTATATCACCAAAGTCTTTTAGTTTTAGGTTAATATCACAAAAAAATTTGTCATTTTTTAGTTTTTTTAACTCTATATCTCCCTCTTCTAATTGATCCCAAGAAAAAGGTAGATATAGAGATGAACCATTTGAAAGGTATGAGATTAGTTGATAATTGTCTATCTGAAGTGAAAGTTTATCTATCTGCTTTAAAATCTCTGTTTGATTTGGATGTGATGATTTTGAAATCTCCTCACCAGCTTTATGTAAGATAGCTTTTAAATCATTTGATGCTATATCTTTTAAAGCTTCTGGTGAATCTTTTGCATTTTTTATGTTGGCTTCTAAAAAAACACCAGAGTTTAGAAGCTTATGTTTTAACTCTGAGCCTTTTAGGTCTTTTATATCTACAAGAAAGTTTTTTAAAACTTTTTCTATGGGTGATGATTCTTTTTTATCTTCTGTAGATAGTAAAGTTTTTAAATCATTTGAAACTATATCTTTTAATGATGTTGAGGAGTTATTAGTGTTTTTTAGGTTTGATTCTAAAAATGTAGTTAATTCTGTAAGTTTTTGTTTTAACTCTGAACCCTTTAATACCTGAGCATCTGTTAAAAAACTTTTTACAATTTTTTCTAAAGGAAGAGGGATTTTTTCTACAGTTTTTGGACTTAATTCTTTTGTTTTATCTGTTAAAACATTTTTTAAAGTTTTTTCTATAGATACACTCTCTTTATCTAGTTTTGGAAGTTGATTTGTAGTTGTTGTTTTGTCATTATTTTTTAAAGTTTTAGTATCTTTAGTTTCTAGTAAAGTATTTTTAATAGTTTTTTCAGTTTTTGATGAATCTTCTTTTGTGATTTTTTTATCTTTAAGTTCTGATAAAAGATTTTTAATAGTTTTTTCTATAGATACAGCTTCTTTTTCTGGTTTTACTGTCGCATCACTATTTATAAGTTTTTGTTTTAATTCAGAACCTTTTAAATCTTTTATATCTAAAAGTAGATTTTTCAAAGTTTTTTCTATGGGTAGAGGATTTTTATCTGATTTTAAAGAGTTCAATAAATCCTTGATAGTACCAGATACACTACCAAGATTTTTTAAAGTAGGGTTGTTTTTTACAAGTTCTAACAAAACTTTGTCAGATGAACTAGAGCTTGTACTTTGTTTAAGTATAGAACCCATCATAGACTTCAAATCTTTAAATGAAGATAAGGATTCAAGCTGTTTTGGTGAAGCAGATTTAAGTGCTTCACCAAGTGCTTTGTTAGTATTTGGAAGTAAAATACCAAGTTGTTTAGAAAGACTAGAGGTGTTTATCATAGATCAGACATTTTAAGTGTTAAACCTTTTAGATGTGTAATAGGGTAAGAGTAAGTTACACCTGAACCATCTCCTGTAATATCTAAATCTTGTACAATTTTTTTAACAATAGCATCAACATTTTTAGTAGGTGTTATAAACATTAGATTTGCATCTGTTGAGTCAGAATGAAGTCGTCTTTGAAAGTTATCCATCTCATCAAGACCCATACCATGCGCAGTCATGATTGTTACACCATGTGCTCCAGCTTTTCTCGCACTAAGTAAAGCTTTTAATTCCATATCAAAAGGTACTATAACATGCACAGCAGAAAATTGCATTTTATAAGAGTGTCGTTTATCTGTTCCAGCAACATTTACAGTAGAGAGTCCCATATCTTCAGCATGTTCAAGAGCATGGCGAAGTTCATCAAGATGCATCTCTTCTTTTTCATGTTCACCTTTTATACCCATTCTATCAGTTATAACACCATAAGTCATAACAGTAAGCATAGGGAAAAGTGATGCAAAAGCGATAAGTCCAAAACCATCTATAAGAGGGTCACGACCTGGGATATTTGTCGCAAGTCCAAGTCCAAGTGCTGCCACTAATGGAACAGTAACCGTTGAAGTTGTAACTCCACCACTATCGTAAGCGATAGGGATAATATACTTAGGAGCTATAAAAGTAAGAGCTATAACAAACACATAACCAGCAGAGATAAACCAAACTATATCTCCACCACTTACAATTCTAAAAGCACCTAGTGCTATACCTATAGCAACACCAAATGCCACAAAAAGACGAAGAACAAAGTCATTTATCTTTCCATCACTAATCTCTTTTGCTTTTTTTGCAATAGCTGTTAAAGATGGTTCAGCCATAGTGGTTGAGAACCCTATGGAAAATGCAAAAAGATAGATGATAATATGGCTACCACTTTGAGTAAGTTCAAATGCCATAGTCTCACCAAGAGAGAAAAGACCCATCTCTAAACCGATGATGAAAGCATCAAGCCCAATAACAACAAGACCAAAACCAATCATAACAGTTTTTAAATTGTCTATAGATTTCTTAAGAATTATATATTGGAAGAAGAAAATCACACCAATGATAGGAGCAACATCCATACAAACACTAAGTAAACCTTTTAAAACAGATAAAAGACTAAAACTAGCATGAGCTGTAGCTTCACTAACCTCTGTTAATGCTTGAACAACAGGTAGAGCCTCTGCACTAACTTCAACAAACTGATAAACAAAGATACCATAAAATTGAACAAAAATCATAGGTGTAAGAGATGCAAAAGCGATAAGCCCAAAACCATCTAAAACAGGATTACGACCCTTTATCGTAGATGCTAGACCTATACCTAATGCAGCAACAAGAGGAACAGTAACAGTTGAAGTTGTAACCCCTCCAAGGTCAAATGCTAGACCAACTATCTCATTTGGTGAAAAAGCAGTTGCAGCTACAACTAAGATATATCCAGTAATGATATAGTAGTGTATAGGATGCCCTTTGATGATTCTATAAACACCAAGAACTATAGCAAAACCAACAGAAAATGCAACCACAAGTCTAAGAACAAGTGCATCAATACGACCACTACTTATACTAGCTGCTTTTTCAGCTATAACTAAAAGTGCAGGTTCTGCTATAGTTGTACCAAAACCAACCATAAAACCAAACAGAAGTATCCAAAAGGTTGACCCATGATGTGCAAAATCAGATGCTAACTTCTCACCAACAGGGAATATAGCCACTTCAAGACCAAGTAAAAATATAGCAAGTCCTACACCAACTATAGCTAAACCTATGGCAGTAGAAAGCCAATTTTCAGGTACACTTTGGATGATGGCAAGTTGAAAAAAGACTATAACCAAAATGATTGGCATTAAGTCTCTAAAAGACTCTTTTAAGAGCTTTAAAAATGATGTTAAACTTAACATAATTTACCTTTTTAAAATATTTTCTTATTTTATCTTTTTAGTCATAAATTTAAAGTGAATTTAGTAACTTACCAAAATTTTAATCTGACTTTGCTCTAATTTAAAGTACATAAGATAGTTATCAACATACCACCTCCTCGTTTGTACACACAAAATTGTCAAACGAGAATTTTGATTTACTAAAGCTTAGTGCAAACCTTATTTCTACCACTCTCTTTAGCCTCATAAAGGGCATCATCTGCTCTTTTTAAAGCTAATTCTATATTGTTTTCATTTTCTAAATCTACTTGAGATACACCCAAACTTATTGTAAATTTTAAGTTTTCGTTTGATGGTACCTTTATAGTTAAAGATTCTATATCTTTTCTAATTTTTTTGGCTACTATTTCAGAACTTTCTATTGAAGTGTTTGGTAATAATATTACAAATTCTTCACCACCATATCTACAAATAATATCACTTTTTCTTTGATGTTCTATAAGTTTATTTGCTAAAGTTATAATCACATCATCACCTACTTGATGACCATAAGTATCATTTACATTCTTGAATTTATCAATATCAAGCATAATTATTGAAAGATTCTGTTTTTCTCTTTTTGATAAATCAAGTGTATGTTTTGATGTTTTTGTAAAATATCGTCTATTGTACAATCTTGTCATAGGATCAGTTGATGCTAAAAGTTTTAATTTTGTTTGTAGCTCTTGAAGCTGCAATTCCCTTCTAACTCTTACTAATAATTCTTTTGGTTTAAATGGTTTAGTGATATAATCTATACCACCTACATCATAAGCTTTTTCTATACTATCTTCATCTGTTTTTGCAGTAATAAATATGATAGGTATATCTTTTGTAGTTTGATTCGATTTTAATTTTTGACAAACTTCATATCCATCCATATCTGGCATCATAATATCAAGTAAAATTAAGTCAACTTCTATATCTTCAAGTGCATCAAATGCATCTTCTCCACTAATAGCATCTATTACATTGTATTGTTTTAAAAGTTCACCTAATATATCAAGATTTGATACTGTGTCATCTACAATCAGTATTGTCTTGTTTTCCATCTAAATTATCCTTTTCATCTCTTTGTAATCTCTTTGTTTTAATAAATTAGTTATTTTTTCTAAAGTATTTTTATCTTCTTTATCTAATTTATATTTTTCCAACTCATTGATTAGCTCTTTAATTTGTTTAGCTTTTCTTTGATTTGCAAACTCTTTGATAGAATTAAATAACTCATCTCTTTTTGTAGTATCTAATTTTAAAAGATTTTGAGTTTGTTTATTTTGTAGTTTATTTATATTTAAATCTTTTAATTCATCTAAAACCACACTCAACTCATTATAAAACTTATCAAATAAATCTTTGCTTAGAGTCTCTTCTAACTCTTTAGATACCTTACTTAAAGAGTTAGCCCCTATATTTGCAGATAGTCCTTTAATGGTATGAGCGACTCTTTGTAACTCTTTATCATCTAAACCTTCAAGTCTTAAATCTTTATTGTTAGCATAAAAATCATTTAGTATTTTGAGATATAGTTTTTTATTATCAGCCATATTTGATAATCCTACTTTAACATCTATATTTATAAAGTTTGGTAACTTTATATCTTCTTTTGGCTCACTAATTTGTTTTGAAGTGTCTGCTTTTTTGGATATATATTTTAAAAGGATAGAAAATAATTTATCCACTTCGATAGGTTTACTTAAATGCTCATTCATACCTGCATTTTTTGTTGATATTTTATCATCTTTCATAGCATTTGCAGTTAGTGCTATGATCGGAATATCTTTATTTAATTTTCTGATTATTTTAGTAGCTTCTATACCATCCATTATAGGCATTTGCATATCCATAAAAATTAGTTCATATTTTTTTTCATTGATTTTGTATAAATTTACAGCTTCTTTTCCATTATTGGCTATATCAATATTTATCTTGCTATTTTCTAAAAGTCCTTTTATAATCTCTTGGTTTGTAAGATTATCTTCTACCAACAATATATTACTACCCTTTAAAGTAGAAATTTGATCTAAGCTTATATTTTCTTTTTTGATTATTTTATCTATATCACCTTTTGGTAGTTCTATCTCAAATATAAATCGACTTCCAACATCAACTTCACTCTCTACCCATATTTTACCATTCATAAGTTCTACTAGTTGTTTAGAGATAGAAAGTCCAAGTCCTGTGCCACCATATTTTCTAGTAGTAGTCCCATCTGCTTGAGTAAAACTTTGAAATAGTTTATCTATTTGTTTTTCATTCAATCCTATACCAGTATCACTTATAGTAAATCTTACTTTATTGTCATTTTCTCTTTGTACATCTAACTCTATTTTGCCTATTTGTGTAAATTTTACAGCATTTCCAAGTAGATTTATAAGTATTTGTGTAATTCTTAAAGGATCTCCAAGGCATATATTGTTTGATGAGCAGTTGTGTTTTATATGAAAATCTAAACCTTTCTCATCTGTTTTTATTTTAATTATACTTTTTATATCGGTAAATAACTCTTCTAAATTAAAATCTTCTTTTTCAATAGTTAATTTTCCAGCTTCTATTTTAGAAGAATCTAATATATCATTTATAATATTCAAAAGATTTTTAGCACTACTATCTATTTGAGTTAAATAATGTTTTTGCTTTTTATTTAAAGTAGCTTGTAAAGCCAGATAAGTCATCCCTATTATTCCATTCATTGGTGTTCTTATCTCATGTGACATATTTGCTAAAAACATTGATTTTAATTTTGTAGCCTCTTCTGCTTTTTCCTTTAGTATAATCAATGCTTTCTCTTTCTCTTTTAACTCATCTATATCTGTAATAATCCACAATACATCACTTTCATTTATGGGTTCACCTGAAAATTTAGCCCAAAAAATGCTTCCATCTTTTCTTTTAAATTGGTATGCTATATTTATTGGATTATCTTCTCTTGCTTGTTCAAAAGCAATCTTTCCAAACTTTTTATAAGATTTTTCTGAGATATGAAAAAATTGTGCATTTTGTCCTATCATCTCTTCTTTTGTATATCCCCACATATGAGCTAATTTTGTGTTAATATCTTTTACTACTCTATTTTTATCTACAAGCAGTATCCCTATACCATTATTGTTATAAAATCTATTTAGATATGTTGTTTTCTCTTTCAACTCTTTCGTTCTTTTTTCTATCATTTTTTCAAGATTTTTCTTTGTATGTATAAGTTCTTTTTGAGCAGATTTTCTTTTGTGATTTAATATAAACAGTAAAACAATAACAAGTGTTAAAAATATAGTTATTAATATACTGACTTTATATTTTTCATAAAAAGAGATTGGTTTATTGATGATAATTTCATTTTTTAGTATATTATCAAATTTTATATTGTATTTACTTAGACCTTTATAGTTATAGATACCCTTTGTCGCTCCATCTTTCATAACATGTATTGAAGATATCTTAGTGCCAGATAAAACTTTTTTTGCTATTTTAGCCATAGCTTTACCTTGATAATATCCACCTATCACATCACCACCTATCACATCACCTTTTATATTAAATTTCAACAAACAAAATACAGGTACACTAGAACTTGAAGATATAAGAGTTCCCACTTTTTCATAAGTAAAGTATTTGCCATTTTTATCTTTAAAATATACTCCAAGTAAGACTATAGAGTCTTTTTCCAAAATATGGACTTTTTGTTGCAGTTGTTCCATAGAAAGATTCTCATTATAAAATATTTTAATATTATTAAACTCTTTGAGTTGCTCTTTTATAGTTTTTTCCCAAGCCTTTCCTGTAGTTAGATAATCATTTATAATATATATTTTTTTAGTGTTAGGTAGAAGTTTAAGTGCAGTTTTAACAGTATTTTTTGCATCAAAATTTTCAGCAACTCCTGTATAGTTAGATAAACCATCTAAATCACTGTCTTTAAAAAAGTTTACCCCACAAAAAACAGTTGGAATATTGCCAAATAGTTTATCTCTGTTTTTTCTTAAAAAATTAAAAGCATTATTGTCGCTTGATAAAATCATATCCAATTTTACATCTTTGTACTTTATAGAATAGAGTCGTTTTAGTTCTTCAATATACTCTTTTGTAAATACTCTTTTAGTATCCATATACTCAGTATGTAAAATATATCCATTTTTTGGTGGTTGTAAAATATCTACAATAGCCTTATCAATATTTACCTCCCAAGTCATAGATTTATTGTATGAGTGCAATACCAGTATATGTTTAGTATTGCTACTTGCAACTACAGCAGTAACAAATAACAGCAATATTAGAACTATTTTTTTTATCAATTTTATACCTTGATTATTTTTTTATCTTCTCAAGCCATTGGCTATGAAGTTATTTATGGTCTCTTACTTATGACTTTTAAAAAGTTCTTTTAAACATTTTAAAGAAAAATTAACCATAGGTGTTGTTAATTTGTATTTTTCGTATTCATCTTTATATTTGTTCTTAATTTCCATCTCCTCAAAGATAACTACCATTAAAATTATAAATAGCATCTCTAATGGTGCGATAATTGTTATAAAAGTTGGACTTCCTAATAGTAAAGCCCAACCTAAAGGTAGTAAAGTTAGTCCAAAAAGCATAGGGTGTCTCATACAACTGTATATCCCAGTTGTTATAAGTTTGTTAGTTTCAAGTCGTGGAATATTTCCAACTCTACCTTTTTTTAATTCTCTACCACCATTTCCAGCTGAGCGAAAAGCAAGAGTAGTTATAATTACTCCAACAATGATAGTTGAGATATGAAAAGTTATATTATGAAACAATGGATTTTGCAAATCATTATAGATACTAAAAATTGCTCCACCCACTAGCATAACTAGCCATAAAAAAACTCTAATTACAACTGAGGTAGATGTATTTACTCTCACAGTTCATCAACCCCTAATTTTTTTAACTCATTTTTAAACCATTCAGTCAAGATTTGTTTATCTTCTTTTGATAATTTTTTGTCTTGATGAAACAGTAAATAACTAGATAACGGCATTAAATC
>Ga0256838_1001349_pt1 | contig 11855 bp, 9 predicted proteins | sample 4571419metaG_FD_185978 | JGI IMG/M metagenome (GOLD analysis project Ga0256838, IMG submission 185978) | Hydrothermal vent microbial communities from Guaymas Basin, Mexico - 4571-419 | ecosystem: Environmental > Aquatic > Marine > Hydrothermal vents | place: Mexico: Guaymas Basin | collected... | reverse complement strand
CCTGGCGTCTCCACCGCAGGCACTCACAGCATCACCCTCACTGCCATTGACAACAACTCCACCAGGAGCGACCCATACATCCTCAGCATCACCGTCCACACCAACTCCCCGCCCACCGCGCACGCCACACTCCCGGCGAAGGTTACCCCGGGGAAAGTATTTACGGTGAAGGTGTGCGGAACCGATCCGGATGGAAGAGTGGTTCGGGCAGCGCTCAGAGTCAATAGCGCACAGTGGCAGTACCGCGAAACAGACTCGCATGGTTGTGCTGAGTTTAGCGTTACTGCGCCTTCGCTGGAGACAGTGTTGAAGATTTCAGCAAAGGTGGAAGACGACGCCGGCTTTTGGAGCAAGGTAATCACGGGATACGTTCAGGTAGCATACTCTTCCCCGACAATAAAGGTATTCTCCGCACCTGATACTGTGCAGGCCGGTCAGGAGTTTACTGTAAAGGCTTATGTCTACGATCCAGATGGCGATCTCTCTCGGGCGGTTTTGAAGGTGAATGGACAGGGTTATGCGCGGAAGTACTCCCAAACGATATCCGGCGAGACAGCGAATGTGCGTTTCACGCTGTCCATACCGCAGCACGGAGAGTATACCCTTAGCCTGACTGTTTACGATGCTCAGCACTTGAGCGCATCGAAATCTGTGAGTGTGGAGGTTCGTGGTGTTGCCAACAAGCCCCCAGTCGTCGACTCCGCCACCGTCATCGGCACGGTCTACGCCAACCACCCCTTCGACATCAACGTCTGTGCCCACGACCCCGACGGCATCGTGCGCTGGGTGCATTTCCGCATAAACGATAGCACATCCAGCATTATTTCCATGAGGGTGAACGGCTGCAAGGTAGTTACATTCTCACATGCTTTTGTGCCAACCCCTGGAGAGTATAAAATGGTTTTCCACGCTGTGGACGACAAAGGCGCTTGGAGCGCCCCTTACACATTGGAGTTCAATGTGCTTCCCGCGCCACGTGCTCCCGAGGTGCAGCTATCAGGGCCAGCAACCGTGGAACTTGGCAGCGCAGTCAACGTCCTTGTTAATGCCGTCGACGGGGATGGGGATTTGAAGAAAGTTGACGTTCTGCTGTATCGGCTTCGGGACGGGACAAAGATCCTTGAGACGTCTACATCGAAGTCAGTTTCAGGGTCTAAGGCCGAATTCAACGTCTCATTTGTGCCGAAACACATTGGACGTTATGTTGTCAAGGCAGTGGCGTACGACTCGGGCGGAAGAACTGGCGAGGACGAGTACGCGCTCCAAGTGGTCGATACTGTGCCCCCCGTGCTAGAGGTTTCAGGGCCAGCAGAGGTCAACGTTCCAGGACCACTCGAACTTACAGTCCACGCGGTGGATAACGCTGGATTGAGAGAGATAAATGCTTATGTTGTCTATCCCGGTGGAGATAAGCGTGAGGTGCTTCACAAGGAGGGGATGGGCAGAGATGAGCTAACAGCATATTTACGAATTCCTGTCCCTGAATTGGGAGAGTACAATGTCATTGTGGCTGCGGCGGATGTTGGCGGAAATGTTTCCAGACGCAGTGTTTCTGCGAGAGCGGTTGACGAGATTCCGCCAATGGTTTCCATCTCTGCCCCGGAGGAGGTGAACCTCGGATCGGGCATGCGTTTCACCGTTACTGTCAGTGATAACTATCGCATCCGTTCCATAACCGTGGCGGTAGATGGGAATGTGATATATGAGAACAACCATGTTGATGCAAATCGTTGGGCAAAGGAGTTTGTCTATTACTTCCCCCATGCGTCTCCCCACAGTATTACGGTTGTTGCCGCGGACTATACTTCGAATGTAGGGACAAGAGCGCATAATGTAGAGGTGATCCCCGTTCCTACGCCTGTGGTTGATAACAACGTTCCGCTCATTGATCTGAACGCATGGTACGATGCGTCTTCGAAGTCAATCAGATGGAGCGCCCACGTAACAGATCCCAATCTTGCGGATGTTCGGGTGTACGTTAACGGCAGCGAGGTCCAGCGCTGCGAAGTGTACAACGGTGTCTCTGACTGCACAGGCGCATATTCTGTCGCGAATCCTGGGACGTACTTTGTGCGAGTGCTAGCAGCCGACTCATACGGTAACGATGCAGTAAAAAGCGTAAGGGTGAATGTGGAGGATCAACCACCCACGCTTACCGTGGAAGCTCCTGATACGGTGGATGTGAATACACCTGTAACGATCAGCGTTTTCTCAGAGGACGACTTCGGCCTGGCCCATGTTGAGGTTAACGGTTATGGCGTGTACGTGGACGAGAACATATCCGGCACCAGCTACCTGCGCGAGTTTAACGTGGTGTTCCCCTCGGAGGGCAACTACACGTATTCGATAAATGTTGTGGATACCGGGGGCAATGCCGTTCACAAATCTATAGCGATCGTGGCGGAGACAAACGCGGTCGGTGAGGAAAAGAATGAGGGCAACACCGTTACCCATAGCTATGATCTCCGGCTAACAGGGTACAGCGGCTTGACTGCGAGGGTGCTGATCCAGGCGATTGTTGATGGCAACGTCGCAGATATCAATTGTGACGATGTTGTGGTCAATGTCCAGCCGACAGACTCCGAGTCTAAGATCGGTACATATGGTGTGCGCAGCGTTGTCGTAGATGGCCACAGTGCTTGTGAAGTGCTCATCACCGGTGCGGGCAAGTACATTGTGAGGGCTACGTGGATGGATATAACGAAGGGCACAGTGGTGACCGTGTTCGCAGAGTCCGTGGCTGCGCCTGAGAGTGTGGTTGTTGCCATGATTCTCGGGCTGGTGGCCCTTGGTCTGCTTGGGCGTTTCATCTAACGCCACCCTTTTTATTCTTGTCCCACAGAAAAACTAATGCTCGGGTCTCAGTAACTGGGTGCCCGGTGTTATTTCACCGGGCGTTTTCCGTGCGGGGGTGCCCGAGGGGACAAAGGGGCCGGATTGAGGGTCCGGTGGCTTAGTGCCTGCCTGGGTTCGAATCCCAGCCCCCGCACTCTCCAGCCATTGCATTGTCTACGCGCCACCCTATCTTCGCGGCTCCGCCGCTCGATAGGCTATCGATTTCTGGTTAAGCATTCTTTGCAGCAGTGTGTCGGAGACACCATCTTCGGGGAATAGAGCCCCACGTTTATGCCCAGCCCCCGCACTCATTTCACCATTTCATTGTTGACGCGAGCGCGGGGCCAGCACTCGCTCCGCTCGGCTGACCACACATCCGCCGTTGTGGGTACGGGGCTGAAAGCCCCGTGGCCGGATTCGTCCGGCCAAAGAACTTGGCCAATCCCAGCCCCGCACTCATTTCACCATTGCATTGTTGATGCTTCTTACGCCGCTTCGTCGACCCTTTTATGCATTCGTTTGCTGATTCTTACGGCGATGATGACGTGTACAACCGCTGACTTCACGGAGAGTGATGACAAGCAAACCGCCTGAGCCGCCCAGCATTTTTAAATTCGTGATGGCAAATCATAGCATGGGCATCGTGACGGACTATATAGGTTTTCTCAAGAACAAGACGGAAGAGGAAGTTGTAGATGCGATTATTGCGAGGGCGAAACGGGCGGGGTTCCATGACTTGGAAGAAATAGACTCGCTCTCAACGGGTGACAGGGTGTATTTCCGCAGGGGGAACTTTGCAGCTCTCGCCGTGATTGGTGATGGAAAAGAAGGGCGTATTGTCGTTTCTCACGTTGATTCTCCCCGTATTGACCTTAAGCCGCAGCCCTTCGTCGAGAGGGACGGTTATGTATATTTGAAGACCCATTACTACGGTGGTATAAAGTACTATCAGTGGATTGGCATTCCCTTGGAGATTCGCGGCAAGGTTGTGACTACGAGCGGCGAGGAGTACTCAGTCTCGATTCCTACGATTATAACGGACTTTGCACCGCACCTCGACCGCAGCTGGAAGGACAAGAAGGTATCCGATGCCTTCGACCCGGAGAAGCTCGAGCCGCTTGTTGCTCTCGGGACGAAGGAGGCGCTTCTTGAGAAGATAAAGGATGAGTTCGGTGTGGATGAGGCTGACTTCCTTTCCGCCGACCTAAAACTAGTGCCCAAGGCCTGCCCAGAGCTATTCGGAGCACACAGGGAATTTATAATGGCCTACGGCCACGACGACCGCTCCTCCGTGTTTGCTTCCCTTCTCGCCATACGCGACGCCACGTACCATGCGGGCATATCCGTTGCCCTCTTCGTTGATAGGGAGGAGGTGGGTAGCACCACGGACGCCTCTGCTGCCTCCCGCCTGATTGATTACTTCATTCTTCAGATTCTCCGGAAGACGGGAATGGGCGACTCGTACGCTGACCTCCTTGCGTTCTACGCGAACGCCAAGGTGATTTCCGCAGACGTTACCGCCGGATACGACCCGCTCTACGGGGACCTTTACGACAAGGAGAACGCGCCGAAGCTCGGGAACGGTGTTGTCATCTCGAGATACTCTGGCAGCGGTGGCAAGTACTACGGCAGCGAGGCAAGGGCGGCGTACGTAGCGTGGCTGCGGCACGTCCTTGAGGAGAACGAAGTGCCTTTCCAGCCCGGAACTCTGGGAAAGGTCGGCAAGGCGGGTGGCGGCACGGTAGCGACGTATTTCGCGGTGCGCGGCTCAGACGTTGTCGATGTGGGTGCTCCTGTTCTCTCTATGCACGCACCCATTGAGGTCATTGCTGGCATAGACGTCGAGTCCGCTTACCGTGCCTATAAACACTTCTATGAATGGGTGTGAGCTCAGGACAGAGTGGTTTCTTCACCTCTCCGCTACACCCGTTCTCATCATCGCCCCTTTAATTTTGTTCCTCGTTCTTTAATGCGTGAAGGTTTGTCCCAAATGTGGTAGAACGGAAAAAGAGGTTCCATTTATCGGCTTCTTCTGCAGGGACTGTTATCTGGAGGACCATCCTGCTGTCATTGTTCCCGAGCGGCTGGAGCTACCGTATTGCGTAATGTGCGAGCGCATATACACGGGAAGATGGACCGAATTCTCTCTGGAGGCTGTGCGCGACTGGCTCGCGAAGCGTCTCAGGGTGAATATGGATAACGCGCACGTATCATTTTCCTTCCCAGAGGTGGACGAGAATCACATTGCATTCAACTACATTGCAAGGGGCAGAATCGAGGGCGTCGAAGTGGAGGTGCCCGGCTCGGGAGAGATAAAGCTGAAGAAAACGCTCTGCCCGCGGTGTGCCCGCGAGTCCGGCGGCTACTACGAGGCAATCATACAGGTGCGTGGTTCCAACGTATACGAGCATGCGGAGGAGATAGCGGAGATGGTCGCCCACGGAAAGGGGGAGTATAACTTCGTTGCAAAGGTCATTGAGCGAAAGGAGGGTGTGGACCTCTACGTGGGCTCCAGAAAGATAGCGGAGAAGGTAGCGAAGCGCATAGAAAAGCAATACGGTATAAAGGCGGTCCGCTCGTATACTCTTGTAACGGAAAAGAACGGGAAACGGCTGTATCGTCTGACTGTTGCCCTGCACTTCAAGGACTGATTTCGAACACCATTCCTCTTATCCCTGGGTTCAGCACGGTCGTATCCCCGATTTTTTCGGTAATCCCTGCCCTTTCGTGCACGTGGCCAACTATAGCGTACTCTGGTTGGTACTCCTCTATGTACCAGCGGACCGCTTCCGAGCCTGCGTCGTCCCCGCTCAGCGTTCTCGCAAGCTTCGTTCCCTTTGGCGGCGCGTGGGCGACGAAGATATCTGTTTCCCCGAGCTTCCTCAGTATTGTGTATGCGTAGTCCTCATCCCATTCGAATAGTGTGTTCCAGGGCGTCCTCGGTGAGCCGCCTATTCCCCCGATTCGAAGCCCACGGTACGTCTGCGCCTGCCCGTGGACGACATGGGGAAAGTACTCACGAAGGTGGTCAGGTAACTCGTTGTTGCCCGGAACGATGAAGAGGACTTCTCTTACTGGTAGAAGAATCTCTGCGGCTGTTTCCAGCCCTCTTTCAGAGTATGTCAGGTCCCCGGCGCATATATAAATGTCAGATTCCTGTCTTACGATGGAGCGGAGGGCGTGCCAGTCATTATGTATATCAGAGAAGGCGATTACCCGCATATCATCACCATATAAATCTGATGGTGGGAAGGTTTAACCGTATCCCCTCCCCCATTAGGCATTCGTATCTTCTCGATTAAGAAGGGATTATACCTATAGTATTCCTGGGGGCGGATGGTGGAGGCAACACGCGGCGTTAAGGCCGTCAAAGTCAGTGGAACGGCGAAGGAGTCGGACTGGGTCACAGTTCCGAACGTCATGTATTACGACCTCTACGTGAACGGCGAGCGTATAGCCGAATTGCGTGCCATGCCCTTTGCCCTGCAGGAGCTGGCGATAGGCTACCTTCTGGCGAACGCATACGTGGAGGAGCCCCACCTTATCGAGACAGTTTCTGTAAAGGCGGACCGCATAGACGTGTATGCTGATTCTGAGTTCGAGTTTCGCTACCAATACTTCAAGGAAAAGGGCATCAAGCCCATAGAGTCTGTAAAAATTGAGCGCATTACATCCAACTATCAGGTGACCCGCCAGAAGATATACGAGAAGCTTGCCCTTGCCGAGGAGCGCGCAGTCCTCTCGAAGGAAATTCCTGGCACAAACTTTGCATTTATCGCCGACTATAACGGCTATTTCTTCCTCGCAGAGGATGTCTACCCAGATTCAGCATTCTACAAGGCGCTTGGGCGCGCTGTTTCTCAGAACTTTGACTTCAGGCGCTCCATGGTGGTTCTCTCCGACGTTCTTTTCCCCGAGTTCGTTGTCTTCTCGGCGTATATGGGCATACCCCTTGCGGGCTCCCTCCGCGGTGTTCCGTCCCTCTCTGTGGACATATCAGAGACGATTTCTGGCCAGACGGTATTCTACACCACTCCGAAAGACCTCATTGTGCTCTCAAACCCCCAAAGGATTATATAATCCTTCGTCCGTTCTTTTTCAGTGCGGCGTGACCTGACGTTTCTCGGTGCACTGGCGCTTCTCGTTGGTACGCAAATAGGGGCAGGAATTCTCGGTCTTCCAAAGGTCCTGGCGCCTCTTGGTTTCTTCTGGGGAACTGCGGTCCTTTTCTTTGCGGCTATGGCGCTGGCTATGACTGCAATAATGCTCGTGGAGGCACTGTATCTGACAAATCCGCGGTATCACTACTTTGAGCTCACAGAGCACCATCTCGGCCGCCGCGCTGCCATTCTCCTGATATTGGCAATACTCTATGCAGGTTATGGCTCGCTTGTGGCGTATACGGCAGGCCTTGGAGATATACTGGCATCTGTTCTTGGCGGTTCTCCCCGTTTCTGGGCGGTTGCGTCTTGGGCCGTTCTTTCCATTATCGTCTTTCTGGGGCTTCGGGTGTCCGGTGCCGCAGAGGAGTCCCTGACTATACTCATGATTCTCCTTATTGCAACGATATTCCTCTGGGCCCTTCCGGAGATGAAACCATACTCCCGGCCCTTTGACGTGTCTGCCTTCGTGGTGGCGTTCGGTGTGGCGGTTTTCGCCTTTTCTGGCCATCTTGTCGTCCCGGAGATTATTCAGGGTGTTAAGAACATGAACAGGACGAACCTCGTCATACTCGCAGCATTCTCCGTTGTATTCCTCATGTACGCGTTCTTCGCCCTTGCCATAATGGGTGTTGCAGGGATGGATGTTCCAGATATCGGTACGAAGGCGCTTGTACAGAATGTGGGCTCCGATTTATCCCTTATCGCAGTTCTTCTGCCGCTTTTGACGATTACCACCTCTTTCATAGGTGTCGGCATCGCACAGAGGGATATATTAGGGGAAATCGTGCGGAATCGAGTGCTCGCATGGCTCCTTGCACTGCTCCCACCGGTTATCATTTATCTCATGGGTGCTGGCTCCTTCGTCAGTGCCATATGGCTTGCCTCATTCGGTATCATAATTGCCTCCGGTATTCTCCCCCCACTTCTTCTGAAATTCGCGCGGAAGGAGAGGAGAAGAGCGCTGACGCCCATACCCGACTGGCTAGTGGATGCTACGCTCCTCTTCTTCGCCCTCGTTCTGGTATACTCGATAATATCTGCGGTTTTTGGTTGGAGTACAGTGTAAGAATAAGAGAAAGGGGTTTAGAGGGGCTGGAAGCGACCCTCCAGCTTCTTGAGAACTTCTGGTAGTGTCGTGTACTCCATCTCGTTCTCCGCAAGGCGGTGCGGCTCGAACGGCCCGTGGCGGCGCATGTAGTCCGCAACGGCGTTGGCCATTTCCCTTGCCCTGTCAAAGGCAGGGTCGTCGAACATGTCCACTGGTCCCTCAAGCATACCGTTAGCGATCTGGAAGCCCATGGCTATGACTCTTGGCGGGCCATCGAAGCGCGTCGGATGGGCATCCCTGAAGGCCACTGGCATGAGTGGGCCGTTGTGAGAACCTCTCATCCAGCCCTGGACAAGGTGCGGGAACGAGAATGGCTCAAGGACTTCACCCACCGCAGGGAAGCCGTGCTGGGCACGGACAATCATGACAGGGTCATCCTTTCCGACGTATTTGCCCGCAATCTGGTTCAGGAGGTCCGTGGATGTTACTGCGCCCACCTCGCCATCCTTCTTGCGGAAGACGGACTTAATGACGTAACGTCCTGGCTGGCCAATAAGCGCTAGCATGTCATACATCTCTTCTGGAGTGCGGAACCTAACCTTGCGGTGTGCCTTGACGTCGTGGACCTCAAACTCGAACCCGTCGTGCATGCTGGGGTCAAAGACCAGACCTGCTGTGTTGAACGGATCTGCGAACATGCGGAAGAGCGGTAGGTTCCACGCACCAGGCTCTGTCTTGTCGGCCGCGAATATGATCACAGGTTCTGAAGGTCTTTCCTCGAACGCCATCTCGGCCACTCCTGGACCCATTCCCTTGAGGTTTCCAGAGAAGGAATCCTTGAGCAGGTCTTGGCCAGCACCGTAGAGCTTGAGCTCCTTGGCGACTTCGGCGCACTGCTTGAAGACGTCCCAGGCAAGTCCATGTATCTCTGGATTTTCTATGAACTTGTCGTGGGTCATTACGAGGATCATATCGTCGCCCACGTGACCCACGTAGTAATCAAAAATCTTTCCGTCCTCGCGTGCCTCCTCCAGCAGATCTTCTGCCGTCAGGAGCACGTCTGGGTGGACCGACGAGTGGCCAGGGAAACCGCCCACGTCGGCCTTTATGACCGATAGCGTCACCTTCATCTACATCACCACAGAAAGAACGCGTTCCTTCTATAAAATGCTGATTTTTGTGCCTGTTCGGTGGTTACAAAAGATAAAAAGGTTAGCGCTTTCTCAGAGTTCTGATTCGGAACCGTGGCGGTTCTAACCACTGGGAGTGGCAGCGGGGGCACTTGGAAGCAACCTTCGTGGATGGTTCAAAGACGTATCCGCACTTCTTGCACCTCTGCGGTAGAATCTCTAGGCGCATGCCCTTGCGGCGGACCGCGAAGTTGATGTGGTCCAACGCCTTAATTACCATGTGTCTGTCCAGCCCAAGAATCCTCGCAATATCGTCCGGGCTGTAGTATGTATCTGCATCCTTCAGGAAGTCTATTATCTTCTGGGTTGCGGTTTTCATCTCATAACATACGCGCCCATGGGTTTTATAGTTTGGGGTGCATTTTCGTTCATGGACGATGTGCAAAAAATAATCGATGATATCCGTGCCCTCCGCGTTCAGGGTGCCAAGAACGTCGCTCTTGCAGCACTGAATGCCGTGAGAATAGTTGCGGGGCGATCTTCCGACGACGATCTTCGCGAGAACGTTCGTCGTGTTGTTGTGGATCTTGCCAAAACGAGACCCACAGAGCCAGCCATGCGCGACGCGCTAACGTACGTCCTTCGTCATCTTTCTTCAAAGGACGAGCTTATAAAGGCGATTGACCGCTACGAGGACGAAGTGCTGGATGCAGAGAAGAAGATCGCGGACTACGGGGCTCGAAGGGTGCCGGATGGCGGAACAATCATTACCCACTGCCATTCTACCACTGTTATTTCTATTCTTCGCCGTGCCAAGGAACAGGGCAAGGTGTTCCGTGTCGTGGTGACGGAAACACGTCCACTGTACCAGGGAAAGCTTACTGCAAAGGACCTTCTTGCCGCGGGGATCCCTGTGACATATGTGGTGGATTCTGCTGCATACCTCTTCATGCAGGATGCTGACCTATACATCACGGGAGCAGATGCGATTACCTCCGACGGTTATGTGGTGAACAAGATCGGTACTGCGCTCATTGCAGCAGCAGCGGATCGATTCAACGTCCCATACTACGTCGCAGCGAGCACGTTAAAGTACGATCCCGTTACCGCAGCAGGATATCCTGAGCTCATTGAGGAGCGTGATCCCTCCGAGATAATTGATCCTTCAGAACTGCCTGGCGCGGAAGTACGAAACCCAGCCTTTGACGTGGCGCCTCCGGAGCTTGTAGATGGGATAATCTCCGAAATCGGCATATATTCCCCCCAGATCTTCCCAGCGATGGTTGCTCAGATCAAGGGTGTTTCCGACTTAGAAGAGATGATCGCGCTGTTCAGATTGGCGAAGAGCTAAGGGGATTGAGTGACTAGTGGCGCTCCCGTGCTGGTCTGAGTGTTGCACTTCTTTCCTGGCTCTGTCAGATACTATAAAAAACGTTTTGCATCCAACATCATAGGTTTTATCTACCCGCCTCTGCCGACAGGCACGCGGGGATGACCGGTTGGTGAAGCGAAATGCCAAGGAGAACGCGCCCGAGAAGGGGGTCGCTACAGTTCTACCCCCGAAAAAGGGCGAAACGGGTAATGCCACGTTTCCGCACGTGGCCAGAGGTCGAGTCTATCGGACCTATAGGATTCTATGGATACAAGGCAGGCATGACCCACGCGCTCCTCGTAGATGCGCGCCCAAAGACTCCAACGTCTGGCCAGCCTGTTTTCACGCCGATTACGGTTATTGAGACGCCACCCCTCTATGTCTATGGTGTGCGCGTCTACCGTCATGACCCTAACTTCGGCCTCCGCACCCTGACGGAGGTCTGGGCGGAGAAGCTGCCAAAGTATTTCTCCCGCAGGGTTGCAGGCGCGAAGAAGGGCCACGGAACAGATATTTCCGCCCTTGATGGCGTGAAAGACAAAATCGTTGACGTGCGTCTCCTCGTTGCCACCCAGCCGTGGCTCATAAAGGGCCTCGGCAAGAAGACGCCAGATGTGGGCGAGATCGGCATCGGTGGCAAGAGCATTGACGAGAAGCTAGACTACGCAGCGTCCGTTCTCGGCAAGGAGATCCGTGTTAAGGACATCTTCCAGCAGGGCGAGCAGATAGACGTTAAGGCGGTTACTAAGGGGCATGGTTTCGAGGGTCCTGTCAAGCGCTTTGGCGTCTTCGAGTTTGGCCACAAGAAGGAGAAGACCAAGAGAGGAATTGGTGCCATGGGTCCCTTCTTCGGCGGTAAGGTGTTCTGGGAGGTACCCAGGCCCGGCCAGATGGGATTCCACACGAGAACGGAGTACAACAAGATCGTGGTCATCGTTGGTGAGAACGGGGAGCCCCCGATCACGCCGAAGGGTGGCTTCCTGCATTATGGCGAGGTGAAGAACGACTACATCGCCGTCATAGGATCTATACCCGGCCCTGCACGCAGGGTCGTTGGGCTAAGAAAGGCGATACGGCCGAACAAGCACCCCTTCAAGTTCAGCCAGATTCGGTACGTATCGCTAGAGTCAAAGCAGGGTGTCTAACATGAAAGCTGCCGTTCGTGCTCTTGACGGGAGTGTCGTGGGAGAGATAGAGCTCCCCGTTGTCTTTAACACTCCTGTCAGGGAGGATATCATTCGCAGGACTGTCGTCGCCATCCAGTCCCACCGCCTCCAGCCATATGGAACTAAACCAATGGCGGGCAG
>Ga0256838_1001348_pt1 | contig 11855 bp, 12 predicted proteins | sample 4571419metaG_FD_185978 | JGI IMG/M metagenome (GOLD analysis project Ga0256838, IMG submission 185978) | Hydrothermal vent microbial communities from Guaymas Basin, Mexico - 4571-419 | ecosystem: Environmental > Aquatic > Marine > Hydrothermal vents | place: Mexico: Guaymas Basin | collected... | reverse complement strand
TAGAGAATGGCTTCCCACAAAGGTTTGTTAGAGTTGGGGATGTTGTTAAAGTGGATTATGCAATAATTGGATGCCCACCAGATGAGGAAGAGGTTGAAAGAGTAGTTAAGGCAGTTATTGAAAAAGACAAGGAAGTTGTTGATTCATACTTGGTATTAAAACCTTATGAAGTTATTGCTGGAAAACCAATTATTGATGCCTATATGAAGGTTAATGAGGTCTTATTAACTTCAAATAAAGAGTTATGTTTAGGATGTGATGATAAGCCAATAAACGATGAGTTTTGCACTGGTTGTGGAACTTGTGTAGCTAAATGTCCAGCAAACGCTCTAACCATAGACGAAAAGCCAAAAGTTAATATAAGCAAGTGTATTAAATGCGGAACTTGCTTCTTCAACTGTATAAGAGTAAGAGAAGCATTATAAAGTGGGGCTGAACGTAGTGAAGCCCCACTCTATGTATACCAATAGGGCGGAGCCCTATGGTGTTGGGACTTGCTTCTTCAACTGTATAAGAGTAAAAGAAGCATTATAAATTAATTTTTTCATAATTCAAAAGTTTCGAGGTGAGGAATAATGAAATATCTTTCAGCAAAATCAAAATTAAACATTGATGCCCAAGATGGTGGATTTACAACAACATTATTAAGCTACTGCTTAGAAAATGGCATATTGGATGCAGTAGTGGTTGTTGGAGATAAGAATTGGAAGCCAGTTGCTTATTTAGCTACAACTCCAACTGAATTATTGAAATCAACAAAGAGCAAATACTCAATCTCACCAAACAACAAGTTGTTAGAATATGCAACAGAGAACTACGATAAAGTTGGATTAGTTGGTTTGCCATGCCATATATTGGGGGGTTTGCAGTTTGATTTAACTTTGAAGGTTGGTTTATTCTGCACCAAAAACTTCTACTATGATACAATAAAAAACATTATTAAGGAGAAATTTGGGGTTAATATTGATGAAGTTGTTAAAATGAATATTACAAAAGGAAAATTTGTTGTTGAAACATTGAAGAAAAAGGGATTTGCTGGAACTGAAAAAGTTGTTTATGAAATTCCAATAAAAGAGATTGAAAAACTCTGCAACTTAGGATGTAGAGTTTGCACCGACTTCTCAGCCAAATATGCAGATGTATCAGTTGGAAGTGTTGGAAGTGAAGATGGATGGAACACTGTAATTGTTAGAAGTAAGATGGTTGAGGACATAATAAATGAGATGGTTGAGAAGGGATTAATTGAAGTTAAAGATGCAGTTGATATTAAGGCAGTTGAAAAATTAGAGAACATTAAGAAGAAAAATGAAGAGATTAACAAATGCTCAGCATACTTTGCTGTATGCCCTGCCCTCTTTTAAATGATTTTTATAAATTTTATATATATTTGTTTGCATGTGTATTTTTTGTGAATATTTAATTTTTTGTGGTGATATGATGCTAATTAAAAAGATTGAGGAGTTAAAAAACTCAGAAATTAAAAATATTATTGATAAAAGAATCCAAGAATTTAAATCTTTTAAAAATAAATCTAATGAAGAGTGGTTTAAAGAGCTATGTTTTTGCATTTTAACAGCCAATTTTACGGCTGAGGGGGGAATAAGAATACAAAAAGAAATTGGAGATGGGTTTTTAACTTTATCAAGGGATAAGTTGGAGGAAAAATTAAAAAAATTGGGGCATAGATTTTATAGGAAGAGGGCAGAATATATAGTTTTGGCAAGAAGATTTAAAAATATAAAGGATATAGTTGAGAGTTTTGAAAATGAAAAAGTAGCAAGGGAATTTTTGGTGAGAAATATTAAAGGGATTGGATATAAGGAGGCAAGCCACTTTTTAAGGAATGTTGGTTATGATGATATTGCTATAATAGATAGGCATATATTAAGAGAACTCTATGAAAACAACTACATTGATGAGGTCCCAAAGACATTGAGTAGGAAAAAATATTTAGAGATTGAAAATATATTGAGAGACATTGGAAAAGAAGTTAATTTAAAACTCTCTGAGTTGGATTTATATATCTGGTATTTAAGAACTGGGAAGATTTTAAAATAAAATATTTTATACTTTATTTTAACTGTTCTAAAATAATAGCTGGGCAAATCTTTTTTATACCTTCAATCTTTCCAATTTTATTAAATATTAAGTCAGAAAACTCTTTCCCATCCTTAGCCCATATTTCAGTCATAATCATGTGGTCTCCTGTTGATGTAAATACTTTTTTAACCTCATCAAATTTACACAGTTCTTTGGCGACATTTAAAAATTTATCTGGCTCTGTATCAAAACCAGTTAAAGCAACAACATTATAACCAATCTTTGAAGGGTCTATTATTGCAGTATAGCCCTTAATAACTCCCTCTTCTTCCAATTTTTTGACTCTCTTTCTTATAGAACTTTCACTCGTTCCTAACTCCCTCGCTATGTCAGTGTATGATTTCCTTCCGTTTTTCATAAGAATCTCGATAATTTTTAGGTCTTTCTCATCCATAATATCACCGAATTTCGGACAGATATTAATATTAATGTAATCTTACAATATCCGCATTTGGTATTTTACTGTTAAGATATATAAAATTTTGGGGATAAAAATGGCAGTTGAAATTATTGTGAATAAGGAAAAGTGTATCGGATGCGGAAGATGTTATGATGTATGTCCCAAAGCTCCACTTATTTGGAAGAGAGATGAGAATGGAAAGTATTACGCTTATGATGTTGAATACTGTCACAACTGTAAATTTTGTGCAGGTAGATGCCCAACAAATGCAATATTGATTAAAGTAGTTAAACCAAAAAAGAAAAATAAAAATAAAAAGTAATTATTTATTTATATCTGCAAAAACCTCATCATCTAATGCATTAACCAAGGCATCTATATGCCTTTTTTCTACAATCAATGGGGGTAAGAATCTTAAAACAGTATCAGATGTGCAATTAATTAAAAATCCTTTTTCAAGCATTTTTTTAACAATTTCAGCTCCATTAAATTCAAGCTCAACTCCAATCATTAAACCTAATCCCCTAACATCTTTTATGAAGTTGTATTTCTCTTTAAGGTTTTCGAGTTTTCGAATGAAATATTTCCCCTTTTCTATAACTTTATCATCTTTAATAAGCTCCTCTATAACCTCAACCGATGCCAAAGCGGCAGAGCAAGCTAATGGATTGCCTCCAAAGGTTGTTCCATGGTCTCCATAACTCAATGCCTTAGCAATCTCTTCCTTTAAAACAACTGCCCCTATTGGAACTCCCCCTCCTAACGCCTTTGCCAACGTTAAAATATCTGGCTCAACACCATAATGCTCATAGGCAAACATCTTTCCAGTTCTACCCATTCCACACTGCACTTCATCAAAGATTAAAACGATATCTTTATCATCACACAAATCCCTAACCGCCCTTAAATAATCTTTATCAGCTACGTGAATCCCTCCCTCTCCCTGAACCGGTTCAATAATTATAGCAGAGGTTTTGTTTGTTATCGCCTCTTTTAACGCCTCTATGTCGTTGAATGGGACATACTTAAATCCTTCCGGTAGTGGGTAAAAACCTTCTTGATACTTTGGCTTTGGTGTTGCCGCCAATGTTGTTAAAGTCCTGCCGTGAAATGCGTTATACATGCTAATTATTTCTCCTCCTTCTCTTCCCAATATTTTTGACACATACTTCCTTGCAAATTTTATGGCTCCTTCATTTGCCTCAGCTCCGCTATTGCAAAAGAAAGCTCTATCCAAACCACTTAACTCAACCAACTTTTTAGCCAACTTTATTTGTGGGATTGTATAGTATATGTTGGATGTATGAATTAAAGTTTCAGCTTGTTTTTTTATCGCTTCAACAACCTTTGGATGGCAATGCCCTACATTATTAACTCCAATCCCAGCCAAGAAGTCGAGGTATTTCTTTCCATCAATATCATAGACCTCCATTCCTTTACCTTCAACTAAAACTACTGGCAACCTCCCATAAATTTGGAGATGATATTTTTTCTCCAACTCTATCCAGTTCTCTTGGTTCATTTAATCACCAAATAAGATTTATTGAGAAATCATATATTTTGTGATGTATTTATTTTTATTGGAAAAATGTTTTTAAGCCATTAGTTATTATTACTTTACCATAATAAATGTTGGTGATAACTATGCATAAAATATGTGTTATTGAAGGAGATGGGATTGGTAAAGAAGTAGTTCCAGCAACAATAAAAGTTTTGGAGGCAACAGGATTGCCGTTTGAGTTTGTCTATGCTGAGGCAGGAGATGAGGTTTATAAAAGAACGGGTAAAGCTCTTCCAGAAGAAACAATTGAAACTGCCTTAGATTGTGAGGCAGTTTTATTTGGAGCGGCTGGGGAAACAGCGGCGGATGTTATAGTTAAATTGAGGCAAATATTAGATACCTATGCAAATGTTAGACCTGTTAAAGCATACAAAGGAGTTAAATGCCTAAGACCAGATATTGATTATGTAATAGTTAGAGAAAATACAGAAGGACTTTATAAGGGAATTGAGGCAGAGATTGATGAAGGAGTTACAATAGCCACAAGAGTTATAACAGAAAAGGCATGTGAAAGAATATTTAGGTTTGCATTTAATTTGGCAAGAGAAAGGAAGAAGATGGGTAAAGAAGGAAAGGTTACCTGTGCTCACAAGGCAAATGTTTTAAAGCTAACTGATGGATTATTTAAAAAGATATTTTACAAAGTTGCTGAGGAGTATGATGATATAAAGGCAGAGGACTACTATATAGATGCAATGAACATGTATATTATAACTAAACCACAAACATTTGATGTTGTTGTCACCTCCAACTTGTTTGGTGATATATTATCAGATGGAGCGGCTGGAACTGTTGGAGGGCTTGGCTTAGCTCCCTCAGCAAATATAGGAGATGAGCATGGATTATTTGAGCCAGTTCATGGTTCAGCCCCAGACATTGCAGGGAAGAAAATTGCCAATCCAACAGCTACAATATTGAGTGCAGTTTTAATGCTTAGATACTTAGGAGAGTATGAAGCGGCTGATAAAGTTGAAAAAGCATTAGAGGAGGTTTTATCTCTTGGACTAACAACTCCTGACTTGGGAGGGAATTTAAATACTTTTGAGATGGCTGAGGAAGTTGCTAAAAGAGTAAGAGAAGAATAAACACCCTATTTTCCACTAAAAAATCTTTATATTATTTTATTTTAAAATTTAAAATGGATTTAAAAATTTTTATGGTGATTTTATGAGATTGGCTATCATTGACTATGAAAGATGCCAGCCAAAAAGATGTTCTTTGGAGTGTATAAAATACTGTCCAGGAGTGAGAATGGGAGAAAAAACAATAGAGATAGATGAAAATACAGGAAAGCCAGTAATATCAGAAGTTTTATGCTCCGGTTGTGGAATATGTGTTAAGAGATGTCCATTTAAAGCAATATCAATTATTGGATTGCCAGAAGAGTTGAGTGAAGATAAGATAGTTCATTCATATGGGCAGAATAGATTTAAGTTATTTGGTTTGGTTATTCCAAGGGATGGAGTTGTTGGTATTATTGGGCAGAATGGGATTGGTAAATCTACCGTTTTAAGAATTTTAGCTGGGGAGTTAATCCCAAATTTAGGTAAGCATGATAAAGAGCCAAATTATGATGACGTTATAAAATATTTTAGAGGGACTGAACTGCAAGATTATTTTGAAAAATTAAAAAACAAAGGAATAAAGGCAATTCATAAAGTTCAGTATGTTGATATATTACCAAAGGTTGTTAAAGGAAAAGTTGGAGAGTTATTAAAAAAGATTGATGAAAAAGGTAAGTTTGATGAAGTTGTTGAAAAATTGGAGTTAAAAAACATTTTGGATAGAGAACTTAGTCAATTATCTGGTGGAGAGTTGCAGAGGGTTGCTATTGCCGCGGCATATTTAAGAGAAGGGGATATTTATTTCTTTGATGAGCCATCCTCATGGTTGGATATTAGACAGAGGTTTAACGCTGCGAGATTAATTAGAGAATTAAATAAAGTTGTTGTAGTTGAACACGACTTAATTGTTTTGGATTATCTGTCTGATTATATTCATATCATGTATGGGGTTCCATCAGCTTATGGTATTGTCTCAATGCCAAAGAGTGTTAGAGTTGGAATTAATGAATACCTATATGGAGAGTTGAGAGAGGAAAATATAAGGTTTAGAAAAGAGCCAATTATATTTGAGAAGAGGGCAATTATTGACTTTAAAAATAGACCAATTTTGTTGAGCTATTCACCAATGAAAAAAACATTAGGAAACTTTAAATTGGACGTTAGTGGAGGAACCATTTATAAAGGGGAAGTTATTGGTATCTTAGGAGCTAATGGTATAGGAAAAACAACATTTGTTAAGTTGTTGGCAGGAGTAATTAAACCTGATGAAGGAGAGGTTATTAAAGATAAAGATATAAAGGTCTCTTACAAGCCACAGTATATTGCCCCAGATTATGACGGGACTGTTGAGGACTTATTAAGCTCAATAACCAACATACACACATCCTATTACAAATCAGAAATTATAAACCCATTACAATTAGAAAAATTATTGGATAGAGAGATTAAAGAACTATCAGGAGGAGAATTGCAGAGGGTTGCTATTGCCGCATGTTTGAGTAGAGATGCGGATATCTATTTACTGGATGAGCCATCAGCATTCTTAGACGTTGAACAGAGGTTGAGAGTTTCAAAGGTAATAAGGAGGATAGCAGATGAAAAAGAGGCAGGGATGTTTGTTGTTGACCACGACATATTATTCCAGGACTACATTTCAGATAGGTTTATTGTTTTTAGTGGAGAGCCAGGGAGGTTTGGTATAGGAAGCAGTCCAATGAATAAGAGAGAAGGGGCTAACAAATTCTTAAAAGAGATGCAAATCACATTTAGAAGAGACCCAGATACAGGAAGACCAAGGGCTAATAAAGAAGGGAGTCAAAGAGATATTATGCAAAAAGAAAAAGGAGAGTATTATTATGTTGATGAGTAACTAAGAGGGGTCTGTCCAACATGGACATTTATAGATAAACATCCATGTTGGACTTGGGATTCATTAATCTCAGCTCCCTCTGGGTTCATTGGGAGCAAGTCATCGGTCTATTCCCCAGTCACGGGGACCCCAACTCCGCCTATTCATTAAAACATCAATAATTCCCACTCCTCGGGTCTTCAGTATCACCCTCATCGAAGTGGGATTTACATTATAGTATCTGTATATAAATCCATATATAAAAATTTTGGTAATAAATGTATATAAATATTTACATCCAGCAATGAAAAATTAAACTGTTTCAAATGGCATCATCTCACTTCGTTCGATGATGCATCCCGGGTATACCAATAGGGCGGAGCCTTATGGGCACAAAAGAAAAGGAGAGTATTATTATGTTGATGAATAAAAATATTTAAGATTATTTAAGTATTGTTAAATTTATAGGATTTATTTTTATTCTGGTGGAAATATGGGAGATAATAAACCATCTTCTTTAAAAATTTTTACTTCTTTTTTAAAATTGGGAATGGTAGCATTTGGAGGACCAACGGCAATTGCGTATGTTAGAGAGATGGTGGTAGATGAGAAAAAGTGGATGGATGAAAAAAGCTTTAATAATGGGGTTGCCTTAGCTCAAATAATTCCCGGAGCTTCTGTAATGCAGGTAGCGGCTTATGTAGGATTTTATCTTAGAGGAATTTTAGGAGCTTTTGCCGCTTTTATGGCTTATGCACTACCCGCATTTTTAATGATGCTATTTTTGACAATAATATATATTCACGCCAAATCTATACCAAAAACTGTCTCAATCTTTGAGGCACTAAGAATTATCGTGGTCTCGTTAGCCGCAAATGGGACATTAAACTTTGGTAAAAAAAGCATCAGAACAGTGGCTGATTTAATACTGGTTTCAATAGCGGCACTTTTGTTTATTTTAAAATTTAGCCCATTCATAGTTATTTTTGTATCAATAATTATTGGCTTGCTCATGTGTAAGGATAAAATTACAAAATCACAATTAAAGATAAACATTCCAAAAGAAAAATTGAGGGTATATAAATATGTGGTTTTTATAATATTGGGAGTTATTCTATTCAACTCTTTCCTATATATAATTAGCCCAAAGTTGTTTTTACTCTCAACACTTATGATGAAAGTTGATGTTTTTGCATTTGGTGGAGGGTATGGTTCAGTTCCATTTATGTTGCATGAAGTTGTGGATAAATATAAGCTAATGGATGCCAAAACATTTATGGATGGTATTGCATTGGGACAAATAACTCCTGGACCAATAGTAATAACTGCAACATTTGTAGGATATCTTGTTGCGGGTTTTATTGGAAGTATTATCGCTACAATAAGCGTTTTTACCCCATCATTTATAATACTGCTGTCTTCAATCCCAATATTTGACAGTTTAAGGCACAACCCCATTTTTAAAAATATATTACATGTAATATTGGTCTCATTCGTTGGTTTGCTGGTGGCGGTAACAATAAGATTTACACTCTTAGTTGATTGGTCAATACCAGCATTGGTAATATTTATTGTGTCATTCTTATTATTGTATAGGAAGTATAATATGTTATTGGTTGTATTACTAAGCTTAATTTTGGGCTACCTAATGCTATAAATCTTTTTTGGTGAAAAAAATGATTTTTAATAACTATGAAGAGTTTTGCAAAAAAATGGATGAACTTATAAAAAAATACAAAGGAAAATTTGGATGTATTGTAACATTTGATGGGTTTGTTAGAGAATATGACATAAAAGATAGGAAAAAAATTCCCTCAAAAGGAATGTATATTGATGAAAACATCTTAGAAAAAGTAAAACCAATTATTGACGAAGCAAAATGTAAATTTGACATCATTGAAGTTTTATTTTATCACAACACAGGATTTTTAAAAATAGGAGAGAGAATTTCCTCAATAGCTGTTTTTGCAAAGCATAGAAAAGAGGGATTTGAGGCATTAGAATTTATAATAAGTGAGATGAAAAAGTATCATTAAATTATAAGATTTTTATCTCGAACTGGCAAAAATCATCCCCTAAACCAGCACAATGAGTTTCTTTCGCTCTAACTTTTTTGTTTAATATTTTTTCCAAACATCCAGCAATAAAACCTCCTTCAAACCAACACAATGTTTCTCCAACCTCAGGAAGTCCAGAACAAGATATGCATTCATAAACCCTAATTTGTAATGGTTCTTTATTTACTATTTCAACCCTTCCAATTTTATATTCCTCACAAAATTTAACTACATCTTCAACAGTTTTTGGATTTACTGCATGTCCGAGTTCTCTTCCGCAATCGTAAATTACCCCATGAGCCCCTCTTCCTAAGTATCTTTCTAAATCCATAAACCTTATTAATCTGAATAAAGTAATGTCAATTTCTCTTCCTAATTTAGTCCTATTTTGGTTTGACAATTCTTCAATACTAAATTTCAATGCCATAATATCACCATAAAACAAATTTTTAATTATTCAAATAACTTATTGGAGCTTCTCCTAATTATTCCCTCAATAGCATGCTTTCCAATCAATGACATGGCTTCTTTTATAAATGTTTGAGGAGCAACTAAGTATGTTGTATTAACATCACCTTTTCCAATTTTTGAATCATTAAAATCTTCAATAATCTTTAAAGCCAAGTTTAAATCCTCCTGCTTTTTGTTAATTAACATATTTTTTGCTGAACTAATCAAAGCATCTTTATTTAAAATGTTTATTAAACCTTCCATACCAGAGGTTTCAATAATTGCGGCAAGAGTTTGTAGAGATATCAAAATCTGTTTTTCAATCATCTCTTTTGGAGCTTTAATAACTTGTGTTCCTACACTGTAATAGTCCAAAATTCCAACTAAGGCAATTGCTGTAACCAAAGAACCCATATCTGCAACTGCTGGAACTATATCAGCAGGAGCCACATAAGGAATTTTATCAACACTTTCTGCTAACTCAACTAATTTATTTACCTGATTTTCGCTTGCATATTCTTTCCCTTCCAAAGATTTTCCTGCAATGGTATAATATTTCTGACCAGGAGTTCCAGGGACGCCAGTAGGGTGGAACGAAGATATTCCAACATCCTTTCTCTTTAATCTCAAAATTCCTTCTAATGCCCTATACAAAACAGGCGTTGGAATAGTGCAAGTATTACAAATAACTGCATTCTCAGGAACATGGTTAATAATCTTCTTAGCAATATTTATCGTTAACCTACCAAATGGTGTAAATAAAATATGAATCTCTCCGTGCTTTGCCGCTTCTAAATCATCACTAACAACCTTAACACCAGCATCTTCAACCTTCTTCCACAAATCCTCACTCATTATATTTTTATTTGGCTCCGCTAAAACAACATCATGCCCTGCCTCAGCAAATTCGATAGCCATCCTCGAACCACCATAAGGTGGCTCTCCACCGAACTTTTCCGGCAAATTCAACTGGTTTATATACAAGTTCTGATTTCCAGCTCCATAAACAGACACCCTCATAATAACTCACCATTATGACAACATTGCTTTTATTTTATCTACTGCTCTTTTCATTGTTATTCTGATTAATCCTAAATTGACTTTTGATTCGGTTAGGATTGCTAAGATTCCCTCTCCTGCATCGACCATTAGGATTTTTCCATGCTCCCCTTCAATCATCGTCTGTTCTAAATTACCCATTCCAATCTCTGACGCTGTTCTCTCAGCAGCCCCAAAGGCAGCCGAAGCCATCGCACCAACTAACTCAGCATCAACATTTCCAGGTAATTGAGAGGCAATAACTAAACCATCCTTACCAACAACCATAGAACCCTTAATACCCTCAGTTTTATTCAACTCCAACAAAACCCTATCAATCATAATTCCCCCTTAGTTAATTTTATCAACTACCTTTGAACTTATAGTATATAAACTTTATTAAAATAATTAATATAGAGATTTAGGGAACTGATGATAGCTATTAGACTTATAAAATAGTATATTGGGTTTTCTAATAATGTTTAATTTTCAAAAAAGCATAATAAAAACCTTAGATGATATATATTATTGGTGTTTAAAATGAAAGTGAAAATTAAAGTTAAAGGTATAGTTCAGGGAGTAGGATTTAGACCATTTGTTTATAGAATTGCCAAAAAGAATAATTTAAAAGGTTATGTAAAAAACTTAGGAAATTATGTTGAAATAGTTGTCGAAGGGAAAAAAGAGGAGATAAATAATTTTATCAATGATTTAAAATATAAAAAACCACCACTATCAAGAATAGATAACTTAGATATTGAGGAGATAAAAGATAACATTAACTTTAATGAATTCTATATTATAAAAAGTGAAAATAGTAGAGAAGAGGAAGAGGGAACCATCCCAGCCGATGTGGCAATATGTGATGACTGCCTAAAAGAGATGTTTGATAAAAATGATAGGAGGTATAGGTATCCTTTCACTGCATGCACAAATTGTGGGCCAAGATTTACAATAGTTGAAAAGCTACCTTATGATAGGGAGAATACATCAATGAGGGACTTTCCATTATGTGAGAAGTGTTTAGAGGAATACAACAACCCATTAGATAGAAGATTTCACGCTCAGGCAACATGTTGCCCTATTTGCGGTCCAAAAGTATTTTTGAGTGATGGAAAAAGTATTATAGCTGAGAAGGATGAAGCAATAAAAGAGGCGGTTAGATTATTAGAAGAGGGCTATATCTTAGCAATAAAAGGAATTGGAGGGACTCATTTAGCTTGTAAAGTTAGTGAAGATGAGCCAGTTTTAAATTTAAGAGAAAGATTGGGAAGACCTACCCAACCATTTGCAGTGATGAGTAAAATGGAATATATAAATTTATTTGCTGAATTTG
>Ga0256838_1001346_pt1 | contig 11867 bp, 12 predicted proteins | sample 4571419metaG_FD_185978 | JGI IMG/M metagenome (GOLD analysis project Ga0256838, IMG submission 185978) | Hydrothermal vent microbial communities from Guaymas Basin, Mexico - 4571-419 | ecosystem: Environmental > Aquatic > Marine > Hydrothermal vents | place: Mexico: Guaymas Basin | collected... | reverse complement strand
TCTCTTTGTAGTCGTGGCAGTCAAAACAGTCTGCACCACAACGGCCGTTCAAGGCCTTATCTGAATGCCACCTATGGCAGTCTGAACAAAGGGAAAGGGCTTCGTGGTCTTTATCTTTCGGTATAGTGTGGCACTCCCTACACTCTGAAGAGCAACTCAAAAGAGGGGACGGAAAAACTAAACTCCCCATAAGTGCAAGTATTAGAATCCTTTTCATTTTTACGCCCCCTTGAAGTTATAAACCGGTTTTATAATCCTTTCTATCTGGACGGTTTGGGCGGTAAGGGAAAGAACTTCGTCAGGGTCTTTGTAGGCCATCGGAGCTTCGTCAAGAGTAGCCTTCCCTACGGTAGAAGAGTAAACTCCTGCTTCTTCTACAACTCTTTTAAACTCCTCTACGGAGAACTCTTCTTTAGCCTTTTTCCTTGAAAGTTTCCTCCCAGCTCCGTGGGGAGCTGAATAATTCCACTCTGGGTTTCCCTTTCCACGACCTATAACAATACCGTAGGCCATATTCATCGGTATTACTATCCACTCTCCTTTGTGGGCTCTGATAGCTCCTTTCCTGATAATACCGTCCTCAAAGTCTATGTAATTGTGAACTGACTCTATCTCAGCTTTGGGAGTGATGTTAAAGTAGACAAGAATTGAGTTTGCAGTAATTAAAAGCCTATTCCTCCTTGCAAACTCCTGAGCTACCTGCATATCGGCAAGGTAGTTCTTTGCCGTTTCTCCCGTAAGGAAAGAGAGGGTTTTAGGGAACTTAGACTCACTTTTGAGCTCTTCTATCTTTTGTTCCAGTTCCCTGCCTGAGTATTTCTCCTTGAGCTCCTCTATCCTTTGAGATAAAAATTCTTTACGGCAGGTATTTTCTGCTATTTTCTGGTAGTAGCGAGCTACCTTGAGGCCAAAATTCCTTGAACCAGTATGAACGGTGAGCCAGTAATAGCCTTTATCGTCAATACCTATTTCAATGAAGTGATTTCCCCCTCCGAGAGTTCCAAGGGAAAGGAGAGCATATTCTTCGTCCTGTTCAGTTCTTTTGGCAACTTTCCTGATTTTTTCTATGAGGTCTTCGGAAACGGCTTGCAGGTGGCCAAAATGCTCCCTTACCTTCTGGCCGGCAGGGATTTCCTCTCTGATGTATCCGTCTATTTCGTCAAGAGGAGGAATTTCCTTGCCCATACAGACAGAATAGACGCCACAACCTATGTCTACTCCAACTATATTAGGAATAACATAATCGGTAAGAGTAGCCGTAAAACCTACTACACACCCCTTACCTGCGTGGCAGTCGGGCATTACAGCTATTTTTGCCCCCTTTGAAGCAGGGTGATTTAGATACTGAATAACGGAAGAAATAACCTCTTCCTTTACATAGAAGGCAAAAATTGTTGCCTTTCCGTATTTCCCTTTAAGTTCAATCATTTTTCCCCTCCACAGATACCTTTATTTTTTCTCATCAGGAGCAAGAATCTGATTAGCTCCTGAACCGACCTTAACCCCAACCTTTCAGCGTTCTTCTTCGCCCTTTCCTTTTCCTCTGGAGTGTAGGAGAGGTAAAGGGATTTTCTCTCCTCTCCCCACTCCTCTATTTCGGGAAGGAAAGGGTAATAGGTTGTAGGATTAAGGGAAAGGGCCTTTAAAAGGGCTGAGGCTGATTTCAGTCCCAGTTCCTCGGCCTTCTTCCCAAGTTTCTCTACTACGCTTTCCGGGAGCTTTACCTCTACAACCTTTCTTTCCATAAAACCTCCTTGTTTGAGTTTTAATTTAGTCTCTGCTTTTGTTGTTGTCAATAAAAAGCTTGACAAATGTCAAATTAAGTCTAAATTTGGTAATAGAGATGTATATTAACCTTTTCCTCCTCTTTGAAAGGGGCAAGGAAACCCTCCTCGGGAGGGATTTTTTATCTTTTGCGGGCGGGAAGCCCCCTTCCGTAAGGGAGGAGATGAAAGCCCGCAGGTGAGTTAACACTTTGAAACTAAACAACTGTGAGTATAGATTGCAACTACAGAGATGAAAGCGAAAAGAGCAATAGTTTTGGAATTAAACAACTTGACAGAAGAACAGCAGATAATACTTGGACACCTCACCTACCATGCTGGAAAGCTCTGGAATCAAGCAAACTACCTCGTAAAGAACAGATTAGCAAAACCAGATTACAGAGACCTATACAACAAACTCAAAGACATATCCCTGCACCTACGCTCCTTACAGTCCCGCTCTGCTCAGATAGTCCTTGATGAACTATCAAGAGGTTGGAGCAACTTTTCCAAGTTTTTAGAAAATCCTGAAAAATTCAAAAAGAAAGGAATAGAAACCGTCAAACCGCCGAATTATGTAAATCCCGAAATACCTCACAGAGTAGTAACTTGGGACAAAACAGGATTCAAGGTTGAAGGAAGTAGGATAAGACTCTCACTTTCAAAGAGCTTGAAAGAACACCTGCTTAAAAAGTTTGGATTTTCTCCTGAATACCTATGGATAGAGACAGGGTATAAGGACTTAGAGAACCTTAAAGTTCTCAACGTTCAAGTAGTTCCGTATAAGTCCTACGGTTGCGTAAGTTTTAAACTGGTGGTAGTGTATGAAAAAGAAGTTCCAAAAGTTGAAGCCGAAGGAGATAGGGTATTAGCGATAGATTACGGAATTTCAAACTTTGCAACCTGCGTGGTAGAAGAAAATCCAGTTTCCTACATCATAGACGGTAGGGGATTAAAGACACTTCTCAGGAAGAAGCTTAAGAAGATATTTAACCTTCAAAAAAGACTTGACAACCTTAAGAACAAAGGACTTCCGACGATTCAGTTAGAAAGGAAACTCCACAAACTTTGGAAAAATGTTAAGAACCTTTTGAGGGACTACGCACACAAGGTAAGCAGTCTCATAACAAAACTTGCGGTTCTAAACAACGTTAAGACAGTAGTAATAGGAAAGGTTCAAGAATCAAAGAACAAAGAGAGCAATCTACCCGACTTTGTAAATCAGATGTTCAAGCTGTTACCTCACGGGAAAGTAACGGAATACTTGACATACAAGCTTAAAGAGTTAGGAATAGAAGTAAAGCTGATAGACGAGAGCTATACTTCCGTTACCGACTCCTGTGATAGAAGAGCAGGAGTTAAAAAGGAAAGTAAGGGTAACGGAAGGAGGATAAAGAGGGGACTTTTCCTATCACCGATTAAAGGACTCATCAACGCAGACGTTAACGGAGCGAGGAACATTTTAAGGAAGTTCAAGAAGAAGTGGATTGACCTTGTAACGGGACTCAAAAAAGTGGTCAAGGTAAGAATCTACAAGTTAAGCGAAGGTATCTCCGAGTCCCTGCTTTTTGCAGGGATAGGAGTAGAGGGTGGCGTGAACCCGCCCAGAGGGATAAGGGTAGGGGTAACCTACCAAACTCCCTCAGAAGCTCCGTCCGTAAGGGCGGAGTAGTTCACAATCCTTCAAGGATAAGAAAAATGCCCTTAAAATACCACAATGCTCTTTACGATACTTCCACTCTGGTCTTTGCCTACGCTAAACTTTTCTCTTCTGTCAACTACCTCCGACTAAAGTCGGAGGCTTGTAGCTGATGCTAACAGGTAGCACCGCTACATTGGGACGGTTGACGACGCCCCACTGGGAGGGATATACCGCTCCCAGTCCTGACTTCTCTCTTAGAGAGAGAAGCCAGATAGTTCTTGACTATGTTCCTGCTGGCGTTAAGGTCGGCATTGAGGGAGTAGTCGCAATGCTTACAAACAAAGTGAGACTGGTCAATTCGGTTAGAACGGGAAATGTGTCCACACCTGCTACACTTTTGAGAGGTGTAGCGTGCATCTACATAGACAACCCTAATTCCCTTGCTTTGTGCTTTATACTCTATAAACCGCTGGAGCTGTGCAAAGTTCCAACTGTGTATCCAGCGTCTATTCTGCTTATTAGCTTTAACCCTCTTCCTGATTCCTTTAAGTTTTTCAAGGACAATTACTCCACCAGCAGGAACAAGGTTAACTATCTCCTTGGCTATCTTGTGGTTAATAGCAGTCCTAAACCGTTTCTCCTTCTGGGAAAGTTTTTTAAGATGTCTCTTCGCAGAAGGAAATTAGGAATACATTTTCTTCAGCAGAGTATAGTATTGTCTTTTTCTAATCATCCCTATACAATGCCCATTATAAAGAAATTCAAGGATTTTCAAAACTTGAAGGTTACCACTTATAGTGAACCTATGGAGATATTTTTTTCTAATATCTTTTTTAATCTTTGGGTGTATGTTGAGTTCATTAGCAAATATATTACTTATTTGCTGGCATATCTGTTTAGTTCCGTAGTAAGTTATAGCAAAATAAGGGTGTCCTGCTTTTTCCCACGATTTATAAATACTACCATCTCCGTCAAAACATCCAAGAATAACAAATCTCCAGAGATTATGAGGTATTTTATCAAAAGGGATATATGCAATCTCACTCTTATTAGGAACAACCCCACATTTCTCAAGATTTTGAACCAATTGTTTACTATAAAATCTAATTACGAATGCATTTTTAGAATGTTCAACTATCTTAGCATTTGGATTTACTGTTTGTTTTATAAATTCAAGCACTTCTTTATCCCTTTTCTGAAGAGCTATTTCCAATCTATAACTTCTACCAGAATTTATAACCCTTCCATCTGTTATGGTGAGACCAAGACAATAAGCTTGCTCTGGTGTTTTAACTGTTTCAAACAAAAACATCACATTTACCTCTTAGGTAAATTTGGACTGCAATCTCTTGCGAAGTGCGTGATACCTTTCGGAAACAGCTCTAATGTGCCCACCGTCAAAGAACTTATTAATTTTCCCGTCGGGAGTGGAAACTACTGCAAGTTTTCGGAGTCCCAAATCTACTCCGACATAAAAGTCAATGGGTTCTACATCTGGAAAGTCTTTTTCAACGGTTATGTTGAGGAAAAACTTTTTGAGTCTTTTGTCGTATTTGAGGTTGGCAGAGGTAATCTTCCAGTCCAAATATTGCTTGAAATACTCAGGAACTTTTATCTTAAACTTCTGTCTCCCGCTAACGGTGGCAAGGGAGACTTCTCCTCTATTGAGCCAAACGGTATAAGAACGCTTATCGTAGCGAATAGCAGGATTATTGCTCTCTGGACATCTGCTTTTGAGCCTTTTCCTTTTTCTCTTAATTGCAGACTTGAGACTTTCGGTAGCTACCACTCTTGCAGAGATTACAAGCTGGGAAGGAAGAGAGGTTTTGTTTCTAACGGTGTAATAAGTGAGCTTGTGAAGTTCAACTCCGTTCCAAGTTTCGGCTTCCCAACCGATTTTGCAGGTGTAGTTGTAAGCAAACTTATACTGCTCAAGGGTTTCAAAAAGTATCTGTTTCTGTTCTTCGGTAGGTTTAAGAACAAGTTTAATAGTCCGTTGCAGTTTCATATTCATATATTACCTCAATACTTACAAATTTTCAAGTGCGGTCTCCTCCCTGCTTTAAAAAGCAGGGTTTCCGACCGCAAGGGAGGTTTCTATGAGTTTTCAAAGAAGAGAGTAGAGGAGATAAAGGAAATTGCAGGAAATCTGAACAAACAGGTTCACCCTGATTACACTCTCTCACAACTTATTAAAAGAGCCCAAAGGGAGTTAAGGGACGAAGAAAATCGCAAGAAAATGCTCAATCTCCCTCTGGAGTTTTAAAGTGGAAAACCTCTACCTCTTTGAGATAGAAGAGTTTAATAGAAAGAGGGAAAAGGCCTCTTTCGTTGAAAGGATTAGGCCTTTTATCAAGGCCTATCAAAGGAAAAGGCCAAAGGTTAAAACTTATTTCGGAGCTCCTCAAAAAGCCCTCGGAGAGCTCTTAGCTGAAATAGGGATAGGAGCTTGCGTTTCTCCCTCTACGAAAAAGCATTTTGACTCTTACGCTTTTTATTTCATAGACAACGGAGCGTTCGGCTACTGGATTAAGGGAAAGGAGTTTAACCCTACTCCCTTTTTAAACCTTGTGGAAAAGTCCCTCAAGGCTCAAAAGAGAGCCGACTTCTTGGTTCTCCCTGACCTGATAGGTAAAGGTAAAGAGAGCCTTGAATTTTCCTCAAAGTGGGCAGAGGAGTTAAAGGGAGTAGGAATCCCTTTTGCCTTGGCTCTCCAAGATGGAATGGAAGAGGTAGAGGTAGAGGAGTTTGTAAGAGCTTACGACATCAAGGTTCTTTTTGTGGGGGGAACGACAAAGTGGAAGTGGAAAACAGCTCCAAAGTGGGTTAAGCTGGCCGAGAGGTTAGGGATAGAATGCCACATCGGGAGAGTTCCATCTGTTAAAAGAGTCTATCAGGCAAGGAAAGCAAAAGCTCACTCAATAGACACAACAGCGGTCTTATGGGAAGAGAGGAAGTTTAGAAACTATCTGCAAGCCCTCTTTTCAGAGCTCCCAGCTTTAGGGAGCTTGTTTTGAAATTCAAAACTCTGCTATTCGGCTGAAATCCACTATGTTCCCTCTTGACATATATTCCCTGTTGGAATATATTAAGTAGTGAAGAAAGAAAAAATGAGAGGAGGTAAAAGATGGTAGAGGTAAGAAGGAAACTGGAAGAAATAGCTGAAAGGGAAATAAGAGAAAGAGCAAAAGACCTGCTTGGCCTTGAGGGGGAGCTTGAGAAGTTGGTGGAGGAAATCTTAACCCCCGATAAAGAAGGCTACGCTTACACTTGGGCTGAGCTTGTTGGAGAGGTTATTGGAGAGGTCGTAGGAGAAAAGGAACTCGGTTTCTATCCCTTAGCTGAAAGCTGGGATTTACTCGCCGTCAAAGGAAACAGAGTCTTGGGAATAGTGAGTCCAGAAAGAGCTCCCTATATCGGCTGGTCAGAGCTTGTTGAGGCCCTTTCAAATGTAGAGAAACAGGTTAGGAAACTCCTAAAGATAAAAAGCAGGAAAAAAGAAAGAGCCAACTATTTCAAGTTGGTAGATGGAGATGGGGAGTATGGGATAGTAAAAGTTGCTCTTTCTAAAAAGGAGTTTGAAAAGCTCCTTGATGAGTATAGAGAGAGCGACCCTGATTACGACAATGAAGGGCTAATAGAGTTTTTAAAAGAAAAAGGAATAGAGGCTGAGCTGATAAATCCAGAGGAGATTTACTTCTAATCGGGGAGCTCTTTGAGAGCTCCCTCTCTATAAAACCAAGTTGGGGAGAAGGAGATAGAAGATGGGAAAAGAGGAAAAGATACTTGTGCTGTTAGCACTTGCTCTTATAATACTTTTTAAGCTCTCTGGAATAGGAGAGGGAAGAACAATTCAAATCGCTCATACTTTCCACAATAGCGAATTACCTTGAGAAAAACTGCAACTTCGGAAAGCTAAGAGAATACGGTAGTGAGACCGTTGTATTTGCCGACCAGATATGCAGGTTAGGAAAAGTAAGTTTTCAAGACCTGCACAGCAACAATTCAGAAATCCCAGAGGAAGTTGACTTATCAAAAGCCTATAAGAGGCTTGCTTTTAAGGTGGAAAAGGTAAACGGAAAAACGATAGTTCAGATAGGCTGTTTTGGAGACTGCAATATTCCAACATTTAAGCTCAATCATCATTATCTTTTCCTTCCAAGTGAAAACTTTTTTAAGGAAAAATTAGAAAAATATCCCGACATTATTGTAGTTAACCCTGACGGCGAATTTCATATCTGGAAAGATTAAAGTCCAAGTGCCAAAGCTGTTAAGGAGTTCTTTGGGAACTTTTTATTTTATTGTGTTCTTCCTTGACATATATTCCAACAGAGAATATATTTAATAGTGAGGAAATAAAAGGAGGTGGAAAGATGGTAGAGGAACTTCAGAATCTCACACTTGAGGAACTCAAGGAACTCAAAAGGAAGATTGAAGAGGCCATTGAGAACAAAGTGTGGTGCATAGCAAAAGGTATAGACGACGACAGGAGCAGAGCTCAGCTCTACGAGGAATTTCTTGAGTGCGACAACCTCTATGCTGTTTACGAAAGCGACAACAGAGCCGACACTAAATACACCACAGAAGAATACCTTGAAGTTAAAACTGAAGAAGATTTCCGTAAGTGGCTGGAGGAGTTTCAGTTGGAGGAAGATGAAATAGAAAGAGTGTTAGAAGAAGTTGCTGAAGAGATGAGGAAAGCCGAAAACGGCATTGAAACTGAGGAAGTTTATGTCTGCACTCTTTGGGACGGAACTGATGTAAGAATCAAAGTTGGACTATAAAGGAAATAAGATTTTGGAAATAGTTAAAGCAGGTAAGGGGGCTTTTATGACAGAGGTAAAGGATTTGAAAGAGATAGCTGAAAGGGAAGTAAGAGAAAGAGCAAAGAAACTCGGCCTTGAAGGAGAGCTTGATGCTTTTGTAAAAGAAATTCTTCTTTCCAACAAAGAAGTATATCCCTATACTTGGGCAGAATTTGTTAGAGAGGTTGTAGAGAAACTTATAGGAGAAAAGCTCCGTTTTTCTCCAATTGCAGGGAGTTGGGACTTGGTTGTAGCAAAGGGGGACAGGATTCTAGGGATAGCAAGTTCTGGAGTTGTTCCTTATCTTGGCTGGAAAGAGTTTATAGAAGCACTTTCAAACATAGAAAAACAGGTTAGGGAACTTGTGAAAAAGAACCCCCGATTTGAAAAATTTCAATCAAGGAGGTAAGATGTTTAAAGAAGAGTTAAAAGGACTGAAAGAGCTAAAAAGAGTTTTGGAGAGAGAAAAACAGGTAAAGATTAGAAATTATCCCTTTAACCTAGAAAACCTTTTCTATGAGGTAATTAGGTCGCTGAAGGAAGAGGGAAAGCTCTCAAACGATTTTCCATCAATCTGGGAACTGGGTTTAGCATCGGTCGCTGATGCTCATTCCGAGGTCGGGAGCGACCTCTTCAAAAAGTGGTTGGAATTCAAGCAAAAATTTGAGCAGAATGATGAGTATATTGTAGATAAAGAATTGATAGATAAGGTTATATTACCACTTATCAATGAAAAAATTGATTTTTATGCAGACTTGATAAAAAGCCGTAAGGAAAAGATTTCAAGGCTAAAGGAACACGCTGTTCAGACTTTTTTCACCTCAAGAGGGACATACTACTTAACGATAGATAACGGCAACCCCATAATCTTAACTCCAGAAGGAAAGACCCATTTTGTTCCACCCGGGCCCGAAGAGAGACCTGTATATATTGGCGTTCCCAAAAAGAACAAAGAGCTTGCAGAAAAACTTGCGAGAGAGGGAAAGGCAATCAAAATAACAAACAAAGAACTTTACAAAATCGCCTTTCCCGACCCTCAAGAATTTTTTAAGAAATTTTACGGTATGTCAGAACGGGCTTATAACTGGTTTCAGAAGAAATTAAAAGCCCTTGGTTTTAAAGACTATAAAACAGGTTGGGGGGAAGCTGTTTCTGAAGGAGTTCAAAAAGTTGGAGAAGTAAAAGACCCCTTCGGGGGAACAGCAAAAATTTATAAACTCCCAGACGGAGAATATGCAACAACTTTTGGGACAAAAACTAACATAGACGATTACATCATATTTACCTTTTTCTACAATCACCGTCCGACTGCCGAAACACTTTCAGAAACCCTTGATTTAATAGAGCTTCGGAATGAAATCAAGATTGGCATTCTTCCAGAGGAATTTGAATGCTGGGAGTGTGGAATCAAAACACACTTTACAGAAATACCTCACTCTTCTATCAGGGAACTAAGGGAATTTATATCCGAAAGATACTGCAATAAATGCTGAAAGGAGCTCTCTGGGAGTAGGGAATCTTCTCTTTCTCCTCCTTGCTCCCGTTCTTTTTGTTCTCTTCTGGTATGGCCTTTACCTTATTGCAACAAAGAAAAACCCTGAAGAGCTCCACTCTTCCCTTGAAAAGATTGCCGTTATAACCTTTGTGTCTCTCTTTTGGTTGGGAGGGATTATTTCTTTCCTCTTTAAGCTCTCCTCCCTTACTGGTTTTCCCTTTCCTCCTGAAGTTCTTAAAGAGGTTAAAGAGCCCTTTCTTTACGAAAAATTTGTGTGTTAACGCTCTCCTTTTTTAAGGGAGAGATACGGCACACGGCGTAAGCCGTTGAAAAGAAAAACTGGTAGGATAACTTATAAGCTATGGAACAGGTAAAAGCCGAAAAGATAAGAAATGCCTTAAAGCAGACCAAGGAAAAGAGAAAACATCAAGTTTCCCGAGTTGAAGCAGGAAGCTCCTCACTTTAGTAAGGAGAGGGAGTCACAGGAAAAGAGGCTCAAAGTAGAAAGCTATTCTTTCCCTGTCGTAGTGGTAGGAAATTGTATCCAGAGAGAATCCCAAAGATAAAACTCTACCGACCTCTACCTCCAGCTCCGGAGAGATGAGCTTTAAGGGAGCAAGGGCTATTTCCTGTTCCCTTACGTTGTAGATGTTGAACTGGTATCTCTTTCCTCTTTCTCCCTTTGCTGTGCACAGATGCCTTTTTTCGTCGTAGGAATATTCCTTTTCCTCTACTTTTTTTCCGTCAAAGGAAACAGTTAAGTTTACTATTGCCTTTTCCGGAATTAAGCTCTGGAGGTAGAACTTCCACTCCTTTCTCTTTCCGTCAACTGCAACGGAGTAGGAAACAATGGAGTTTTCAACTTCCTCTTCTTTTTTTCTGAGCCATTCAAGTCCGTATTCTCCGGCCTTATTTAAAAGAAAGGCTGTAAAGAGAGACCTTGTTCTTTCAGGGAAAAAAGCTCCTATTCCGAACCTCTGGAGGTTTATTCCCTCTTCCTTGCTCCAGTCTATTGAAAAGGTAATGTCTGAATGGTCTAAGGGAGTTATCCTATCGGCCGAAAAGGGACAGACTATCATAGGAGCATTGAGCTCTATCCACCTTTCAAACATTCCGTCAAGGATTATCTTTCCTACTTCCCTATCCCACTTTTTAATCTTTTCAATGAGGGCTCTTCCGGTCATACTTTTCCCCATTCTCCCCTTAAAAGGGACGCTCAATTGGTATTATATCAATGAGGGCAAGAGGAGGAGGTAGAATGTTTGAAAAAGGGAAAACCTATACCTTCCATACCTATCTTTACGGAATAAAAGTAAACGGGAAAGCCCGTATCCTTTCTCAGGAATACAAGCCGAAAGTGGGAAGAATAATTGACCTTAAAATCCTTACAGAGAAACTCCGGTTAGCACTTTTAAATTGTGAAGAAAAGAGGGTTTTCTTCTCAAGTCGGGACGGAGAGGTTTTCTGTGGAGAGGTTTTGTTTTTTGAACCGAGCAAGGGAGAAGCCTCTACCGGAAGATGGAGGCTCTTTCCGGAAAAAAGGCTCTACCTGAGAGTTAGCGTTCCTTACATCTACCAGAAAGCTAGCGTTTTGATAATAGACCCCTTTGAGGAAAGGGAAGAAAAGGTAAGAGTTGTAGATGTTTCAGAGATGGGAATGGGAATAACCGTTAGCTCCGGTTTAAAAGTTAACGTCGGGAACGGGATAGTAGTAAACTGGCTGGGTGCGTCTTTTTCGGGAAAGGTTATAGGAGTCAAAAGTAGCGAAAACCTGAAGAGATTATCAGTTAAGTTTGACCATCTACCTCCTGATTCGGCTAAGTTTTTAAGGGAATTCATACTAAACAGGCAAAAAGAACTAGCGAAGATGCTATCAGGATAAAGGAGGGAAGTATGAGAAAGCTCATTCCCGTTTTAGCAATCTTTTCCTTGGTGCTGTCCTCTAACAGCTATGCAGGAAACAGGTATGTTAAAGAACCTGTAAAGGGAGAGATAGGTAAGAAAGTGTGGACAAAGGTAAGCAAGCCTTTTAAGGTTAAACTGCCCAAAATTAATCCGGATAAGTATCTAAAGAGGGAGAAAGAAAAGAAAGGAAGATATACAACCAGCTTCCCGTCAAAGCACAGGGAGATAGCTCCCAAGTTTTCCTTGCTCTTTTCTGA
>Ga0256838_1001345_pt1 | contig 11875 bp, 5 predicted proteins | sample 4571419metaG_FD_185978 | JGI IMG/M metagenome (GOLD analysis project Ga0256838, IMG submission 185978) | Hydrothermal vent microbial communities from Guaymas Basin, Mexico - 4571-419 | ecosystem: Environmental > Aquatic > Marine > Hydrothermal vents | place: Mexico: Guaymas Basin | collected... | reverse complement strand
GGTTTACCATCTTTTTCCCCTATATTTGCAAAGCTCACAACACCCTTAATTTTAGAAACAACTTGATTTGGATTGTACTCTGCAAGAGTATCTCCGGCTCTTACTTTTATACCATTTTTCAAGTTTCTTTCAAGAACCGCACCCGGTGGCACATCACACTTCTCACGTGTTCCATCCTCACGTTCTATTAATATGTAACCCTCACGAACAATTCTCCTGGTATCTTCTTCAAGTCCTTCATCACTCTTTATCGCCACCGCGTTATCATCTTCACCCTCGTAAGAGTAATCTTCCGTCAAGACACTTTTCTTCTCAGTCTTGTACTCCCAACGCAAGTAATCAAGGATAACTGTTCCAGAAGTCGGCGCCTTGACCTGAACTCGACGTGCCTCTGCAACACCCCCGGTGTGGAATGTTCTCATCGTAAGCTGTGTTCCCGGCTCTCCAATCGATTGAGCTGCAATGATTCCAACTGCCTCTCCAAGAGCAACTTCCCTGTGAGTCGAAAGATCCAATCCATAACACTTTCTACACATCCCATAGCGCATCTTACATGTTATAGGCGAACGGATAAACACACGCGGCCTAACTCTTATCTTCTTTATTCCACGCGCTACCAAAATCTTATAGAGATGCTCAGTTATAACCTTGTCAGCTGCAACAACAATCCTCTCATCTGCATCCTGAACAACAGTTGCTGTAACTTTCCCTATTATCTGAGGAGTAACCTCCATCTCAACCTCTGCTCTCTTTATAAGATCACACTCTTCTTCCAACAACAGTGTTCCCGCCTTAACTATCACTTCGCCAGTCTTAGGATGTACAACATCGCGTGCCAAATAACGTCCGTAAATTCTTTCTTCAAGAGGTATCATAACCTCATCTATATGCATATTCTGAACAGTCCTCATCTCACGCAAAGGATGCACTTCAAATCCACTGGTATCTCCACAATCATCTGCAGTTATAACAACATCTTGGGCAACATCAACCAACTCACGTGTCAAGTATCCAGAGTCAGCTGTTCTCAACGCCGTATCAACAACTCCCTTACGGGCTCCATAAGTGGAAATAAAGTACTCAAACATCTTCAAACCTTCTTTAAAGTTCGACTTAATAGGATAGTCCATAATCTCTCCCTTAGGATTAGACATCAAACCACGCATAGCCGCAAGTTGACGTACCTGCTGGATATTTCCACGTGCTCCTGAGAAAGCCATTGCATATATACTATTGTACTTCCCTTCCTCTTCTTCCTTCTTAAAGATCTGGATCATCTCATCGGTTACCTGCTCTGTAACGTGAATCCACGTATCTATGTCATTCTGTCTTCTCTCATCTGCCGTTATTGCTTTCTTCTCAAACTGCTCCCTGTTTCTCTTTGTCCTTTCTTCTGCTTCTTTTATTATCTGAGCTTTTGCAGGCGGTATTCTCAACTCTTCTATCGAGAATGAAGTTCCAGAAATCGTTGCCCATTTAAACCCAAGCTCCTTTATATCATCAAGAAGTTTTACCGTTCTATCTAATCCATATTTTTTGTGGCACTTAACAACAAGCGAGTTCAACTCACCCTTCGTCATCAAAGTGTTCATGAATCGCAATCCTGCAGGCAACAACTGATTGAATATAACCCTTCCCACACAAGTTGTTATATACTTGTCAGAAAGCTTATTGTCTTCTCCTTCTCTTACTCTTACATAAACAGCCTCATGGAGAGACACCTTACCATTTTCATAAGCAACCATCAGCTCTTCCTCTGTAGAGAATATCTTCTGCTTGTATATTTTCACCTTAGTAATACCAGCTTTTTTAAGCTGTTCAACTTTATCTTGAGTCAACTCTTCACCACTTTGAAGAATTATCTCCCCACTAGGCAAGCGATAAACATCAGCACTTCTCCTCAGCAATCTCGGATTCGCATGAAAATTCGTTATATCAATCTCCTCAACCTCTTTGGAAGTCAACATCCTAGTCAAGTAATAGCATCCGAGTGTCATATCTTGAGTTGGAGTAGCAAGTGGCTTACCATGAGCTGGAGAAAATATTTGATAATTTGCTTGAATAAGATAGGAAGCTTCAGCTACTGACTCATGGAGCAATGGCACATGAACCGCCATTTGGTCTCCATCAAAATCCGCATTGAACGCCGTACAGACAAGCGCCGGTATCTTTATAGCCTTACCTTTGACCATTATTGGCTCAAACGCTTGAATAGATGGCCTATGCAGTGTTGGAGCACGGTTTAAAAGAACTGGATGTTTCTTTATTATTTGGGAAACAATTGGCATTATCTGTGGATCTGCCTTTCTTATCATCTCATCAGCTTTGGGAACACTCCTTGCTTTACCAGTCTTATTAACAAGGTGATGAATTATAAACGGTTTGAACAACTCAAGAACCATCTCTTGCGGCAACCCACATTGATGAATTTTGAGCTTTGGACCTATAACTATGACACTACGTCCAGAGTAATCAACACGCTTCCCCAACAAATTCCTTCTAAATCTTCCCTGCTTACCACCAAGAAGATCCGTCAAACTCTTCAAACGACGATTGTTGTTCCCCACAACTGGCCTAGTCAATCTAGCATTGTCTATTAATGCATCAACAGCCTCCTGCAACAGTCTCTTTTCGTTAGCAATTATTGGATCAGGAGCATTATTCTGAAGGTGCTTCTTCAAACGCTTATTTCTGTTTATCAACCTTCTATAAAGATCATTCAAGTCAGCTCTGGCTATTCTTCCTCCCTCCAACTTCAACATTGGACGTAACTCTGGCGGCAATACTGGGATAACTTCCAATATCATCCACTCAGGCTTGATGTATCCTTCCTTCTTTCTCTTTGGATCCTCTTTACCTGTCAACAAATCCACCAAACGCTCAGGCTTGCTTCTCCTGAAGCTTTCTACTATGTGAAGGCGTTTCGCCAAACGAGCTGCCTTTTGCTTATCTCCCTTTTGCTCTGCCTCTTTCATCTCAAGATCCAATTCCATTGCAAGCTTATCAAGATCTATTTCTCTCAAAAGCTCTCTTATAGCTTCAGCTCCTCTTCCAACTCTAAATACCTCACCGTACTTTTCACGCAACTCACGATATTCTTCTTCAGTAAGAAGCTGCATTTTGTTCAAAATGTTACCTGGATCAAGGACTATATACTTTGCAAAATGTAAAACTTCTTCTAAATCACGTTGAGTTATACCAAGAAGAGCACTTATTATTCCATTTTTCACATACCATATATGCGCTACGGGAGCGGTCAACTCTATATGCCCCATTCTTTCTCTTCTAACACGGCTCGTCGTAACCTCGACCCCACAATGCTCACAAATCTGTCCCTCAAATCTTTTATCCTTGTATCTTCCGCAAGCACAGCGATAATCTTTCTCTGGACCAAAAATTTTCTCACAAAACAGTCCTCCCTCTTTGGGCTTAAAGGTCCTGTAATCCAACGTTTCCGAAAGCTCCACCTTTCCAGAAGACCAATTTCTTATATCCTCAGGTGAAGCAATTGATATTCTTACAGCTTCAAATCCTTCTACTCCTCTCTTAAACACATCCTCAAACCTATTTTTTCTATTATTTCCCATCACAGCGACCGCCCCCCTCTTCGTATTTTTGATTTTTTATCTTTATTATCCCTTTATTTCTTTTACCCTCTTGGCAGCTGTAGCTTCTGCTTCTTTATCCTCCTGACTCTCCTCAGAAAATAGATCCTGCGGTATAAAAAATGTTCCATCACTATTCCTTCCAAATCGCTCCCTAACCTCTTTTTCATCAAGAAGCTCAACTTTCAAAGCCAAACTTGCAAGCTCAAGCACCAAAACTTTGAATGACTCTGGCATCTTTGTTTTAACATCGTAATGATTCCCCTTAACTATATTTCTGTAAACTTCTTCACGTGCATCTATATCATCACTCTTTATACTGAGCATCTCTTGAAGTGCATGGGCAGCACCATAAGCCTCAAGTGCCCAAACTTCCATCTCTCCAAACCTTTGACCACCCATCTGAGCTTTTCCACCCAACGGTTGCTGGGTAATCATAGCGTAGTTTCCAGTAGCTCTTGCATGTATCTTTTCCTCAACCAAATGATGCAATTTTAACATGTACATGTATCCTACCGTAACCGGATTATGTATGTACTCACCAGTTCTTCCATCTCTTACAAGCTCCTGACCTGTCTCTCCTAACCAGGCAGAAAGCTTTTTAAAGCTGTCAATAAGAACTTCAACCTGCTTCCTATACTTAACCTTTTTTCTCTCTCTTTTAACTTCTACTGTCTTGTATCCATCTTTCTCATAAACTCTCTCTTTTACTTTCACAAATGGAGTTTCAAATACAATCTCATCAACAGGAGTGAGAGCCAAAGTCCAATCTCCCGCTTTCAAAGACTCCAAGAACAACTTACTCTTCGTATCAAGCTCTCCTACAAGATTCCAATCTGCATCAAACAAAGCTGCTTTTACTCCTTTGACTGTCTCCCAAACAGCCTCCTCAAATCCCTTCTCCACAAATTTCTCAACCAATTTATCGTTACTGTCGATATTCAACTTCTCAAACTTGACGTATCCTACAATTTCTGCATTCTCGTTAGCCAATTTAAGCGTCCTCTTTCTAGCCAACCTCGTCAATGCAAGGAGTTTCTTTATTGTATCTTCTTTTGGAGACTCAAATATCGGAGTAATAGCGTAAAAACCAAGATGCTTGGCAGTCCACCCCAAAATGGTTTCGTATATCTGCCCAACATTCATACGCGATGGAACACCCAACGGCGAAAGCACAAGTTGAGCAGTAGTTCCATCATCAAGCATTGGCAAATCTTCACGTGGAGCCAAGATAGATATAACACCCTTATTTCCGTGACGCCCTGCCATCTTATCTCCTTCCATTAATTTGTGGCGCTGCACCAAGAATACTCTAACCAAAGTCTTTATATTTGTTTTGAAATGGTACTCATTCCCATCCAGATACTCCACCTTGACAACCTTTCCTTCCTCTCCATTCTTTAGCTTATAGGAGACATTCTTCTTGTTGTCCTTCTTACGATTGAATATCGCTTTTAACAATTTATCCAAAGAAGTAGTCTCCGTCTCTGGCTTGGGCTCCACTTTACCAACCAAAACATCACCCTTTTTAAGCTCAATTCCTATGCGAGCTACACCTCTTTCATCAAGCTTGCGTCTCTGCTCTTCACTCAAATCGGGAATATCTGCAGTAATCTCCTCTCCTTCATTTCCTGTACCTTCACGCGCCTCAACCTCATGCTCCTTCATGTGAATAGAGGTGTATATATCCCTTTCGTTCAATTCTCTACTAGCCACTATTGCGTCCTCAAAGTTGTATCCATCATAAGGCATAAAGAAGACCAACACATTTTTTCCAACAGACAATCTTCCCTTATCTGAAACTTCACCGTCTGCAATAACCTGTCCTTGCTTTACCTTATCTCCCATTTTAACTATTGGTTTCATATTAAACACACTATTAGAGTTCGTTCTCTTAAACTTACGCAATTCTAGGTCATATTCTTTTCCATCCTCTCCTTTTATAACTATCCTCAAACTATCCGCGTATATAACTTCTCCATCTACAGGGGATACAAGCGAATCCATAGCATCAACAACAACTCTTTCCTCCATACCAGTTGCAACAAACGGCGCTTCTGCCTTTATTAAAGGAACCGCTTGTCTTTGCATATTTGTTCCCATCAAAGCACGGTTTGCATCGTCATGTTCCAAGAAAGGAATAAGTGAACTTCCCACACTTACCATCTGAGTTGGAGATACACCCATGTACTGAACCTTTTCTCTCTCAACTTCAATAAACTCATATCTATTTTCTGTCTTAACCTTCACTGGCACGTACTCAGGAATGATCATTCCATTTTCATCAACTGGAGTATCAGCTGGAGCAACGTAATACCTATCCTCTTCTCCAGCTTCCATGTAAACAACCTCATCTGTAACCTTTCCATTTACAACCTTTCTAAGTGGTGTCTCTATAAAACCATACTTATTTATTCTTCCATACACAGTGAGAGATGCTATTAGACCAGCATTCTGTCCTTCTGGAGTCTGAATAGGACAAATTCTTCCAAAGTGTGATGGATGAACACCTCTAACCTCAGAAGTTGCTCTCTCTCTCTTCAAACCACCAGGCCCCAATGCACTCAAACGGCGCTTATTTTCAAGCTCTGCCAAAATGTTCGTCTGATCCATAAATTGACACAACTGGCCAGTATTGAAAAATTCTTTTATCGCATTCTTCACAACTCCAAAGTTCATAAAACTGCTTATACTATTGCCATCCTTTGTTGCCAGCTGATCAACTGTTTCCCTCTCCATCTTTCCAAGTAATGCCTTTCTAATTTCATTTTTTATAAGCTCTCCCACTCTTCTTATACGTCTATTTCCAATGTGATCTATATCATCAAGCTCTCCAACATCATACGTAACATATAATAGATATCTCAAAGCATCAATTATGTCATCCCTTGTGAGAGTTCTTCCCTTCTCAACCTTTATCCACAATACACGAGAAGCAATTAACTTATGAAATACAACATCATCCACCACTTCACCCTTTTTCACAATCACTTTGCCTTTAACTATTACATCCTGAAGAACTTTCCTTCCCAAAATTCTCCTTCTAACTAACACACGATTTTCATTGAAGCCTAATATATTATCAAAGTACTCAGTAAATCTTATTTCCCTTATAGGCTTTACAGTTATATCCTTAACCTTATCCTCGTACATTCTAAGAAGCTCTTCCATGGTCAAAACTTTAAGTACCGCATCTTCCACTTTTTTCTTACGAGATCCTTTCTGAACATATATCGCCCCTACAACCTCTCTTAAATTTTTTAGTTTATCAGAAGATATCTTGTACTCTTCTCCTTCTGGACTTATAACCACTGCTTCCTCTTCCTCTAAAAATCTGTCATAACCTGCTCTGTTTAGCCTATACTTATCACTATCTTTCCCTATAACTTCCCATCCTTCTTTCAACGCTTTGTACAACTCAGGAGTTAAGAGATCTTTTACTTTGTAAGTCTTCGTTCTTCCTCTCACCTTTATCATTGGAACTCCTGCTTCTAGAAGCGTCTCCAGCAAATCCTCATTAACACGCGTCCCTTCAGGAATTATCTCATCTGCATCCTCGATGTAAACATCAACAGCTAACTCCTCATCTAAAACATCATCACACAAACGATTCCAATCCCCTAAGAAAACAATCTCTTCATTTCTGTGAACCCAAACAGGAACTTCTTTATCTTCACGTCTGTTGAAAACATATATCTTATCTACATATCCCTCATCTGCCAACTTTTTCAAAACATCAAGTTTTTCACCCTCTAAGTAATCTCCAGATTTCAATACAACTTTATCTCCTATTTTTATATCCCTAGCCACCTTTCTTCCTTCACATATACTCACGAAATTGAACTTTTTTTCAATTTTATACCTTCCAACCTCAGTTAAGTCGTAACGTTTCGGATTGGTAAATAACCCTTTCAAATAATCCTCTGCTGTATTTGTACTCTCATTTCTCAATTTCTTAAATATCTCCTTATAAACTTCACTCCTTATTTCCCTATAAGGCTTTTCTTTCTCCATAGAAGTAAACTTTTCCTGGCTAAACTCCAATGTTTTCTTGATGTATTCATTATTGTCAAATAACTGAAGAATCATATTACTGTCATAACCTAGCATCCTTAATAGCCAAGTTACTGGCATTTTACGGCGACGGCTATCCATCTTTACGTATATATAACCCTTACTGGTATCAAGCTCAAACTCAATCCAACTTCCTTGAGCCGGGGAAACCTTTCCCTCGTAAACTCTGCGCTGCGCATCGTAAGTATAGAATGCACCAGGGGACCTGATAAGCTGACTAACAACTACTTTTTCTGTTCCATTGATTATAAACGTTCCACGTTCTGTCATAAGAGGAAGAGAGAAAGCTGTCACAATTTCTTCTCTTTTCTCTCCACTTCTTTGATCTATAAGCGTTAACTTCAACCTAACCGGTATCTCATAAGTTTCCTTCAACTTACGGCACTCTTCTTCATCCTTTTCAACTCTGAAATAAGCATTTCCAAGCTTCACAATATGGCAGTTTTTTTGAGGATGATTGCACTTGTTGTACAAGCACTTATCCCCCGGTTCTGGGCACCCTGCACACTTTTGAATTCCCAAAAGATAACCATCGTAAGTTATAACGTTGTTTCCATTTCTGTCAACCAAAGGAAATAGATCCCTAAATACAGACTCCAATCCCTTATTTTCCCTCTTGTCAGGATCTTTATCAGGTTGGAGAAGTTCATAATAAGACTCAAACTGCAGCTGCATAAGATGCGGTGGTGTAATTGGCTCCTTATGTTTCGAAAAATTTATAAACAGCTTGCCATCTCTCCTCTCAATTCTCATATCAGGTCCCCCCTATTCGTAGATAGATACTTTCAAGCAAAAAATACCATTACGGTTCTAAAATCCAGAAAAACTCCATCATAAGCTAAGGAAATAAAATTCATCATAGCCATCAAAATCACTAAAAAGAAAGCGAACATCCCAGCCAAAACTCTCATCAATCTTTCAAAACCCGGGTTTAAAAAAGGTAATAGGCACACTTTTTGCATAGCGTCAACCCTTTGCATTAAGTTTACTCTTATATTTTAACCTAACCAGTTGCCTTTTAAAAGTGAAAAACTAACAGACCATCTGCCTTACTAAAAGGCTAAACACTATTTGGAAAATTTCCATCCTTTAAACCAAGAGCTTCTTTTAACTTTTTTACCTCTTCATCCGTCAGATAACGCCAACTTCCAATTTCAAGATCCCCTAAGGTAAGTGGCCCAAAAGAAATTCTAACCAGTTTTCTTACTTTGTAGCCAACTGCTTTCATCAGCTCTCTGACTTCCCGCTTTTTTCCAGTTGTCAAAACAAGCTCTATCCAACTCAGTTTGCCATCAAAATACAAAAAACGAACTTCTTTAGCTTTGAACAAAACCTTCTCTTTAATCACTTTGTCTCGTTTATTCTTCTCTATAACTTTCCAGAAGCCTTTTTTCAAAGCATTTAATTTTGCAAGCGAAACTTCTCCCTCAACTCCAACCAAGTACTTTCTCTCAATTGAATTCTTGGGATTAAGCATCCTGTTTCCAATATCTCCATCGTTTGTAAAAAGCAGTAACCCTTCAGTATTACGATCAAGTCTCCCAACCGCAAACAATCCCTTTATATGCGGTACCAGAGAGTAAACTGTGGGCTCTTCTCCTTTCTGAGATGAAAAACCAGCAGGTTTATTCAAAATGAGATAAACCTTATCAGGATTTTTCCATTCAAATTTCTCTATTCCAACCTCTATAACATCTCCCTCTTGAACCTTATAAAATTCATTTACAACACGCCCATTTACCCTTACCTTCCCAGCTTTTATAAGAGAGACTGCTTCATTTCTTGAAGCTATTCCCAACATTCTTATAGCCTTGATTATCGGCGTTTTATCTTTCTTCCTCATATATATCCCCTCTCAATTAAAATTAAACAAGTTCTTTAGAAAAATCTTTGCCATTTGCAAAATTCTGAGCCTTATCAAACCCTGCTGTCACTATCAATCGGCACGTTTCATAAACTCCCCTGATAACAGATTTCATTATCAGCATCTCTTCGTGTGAAAACTTTCCAAGAACAAAATCCACAACATTCACTTCATTCGGCTTAGGACCTATACCAATTCTAATTCTCTTGATATTCTCCCCCGTAACCTCAATTATAGACCTCATACCGTTATGTCCACCGCTGCTCCCTGCTCTTTTTAATTTAATCCTACCAATAGGTATGTGAAAATCATCGTAAATTATCACCAAATCTTCTACGTTTCTTACTAAACCCCTTCTCAAAAGTTCCCCCACAGCCATTCCACTTAAATTCATATAAGTGGTAGGCTTCACCCAATTTGCAAATTCGCCTTTAGCATATTTAAAACTGTATAACCTTTTAAACTTAAATCCTTCAGAAAAAGAGGCATAGTCTGCCACCATAAATCCGGCATTATGACGAGTTTCAGAATACTGCAATCCCGGATTTCCCAAACAAACGAACCATACTTTTCTCTCTAAAAAACTCATACCTCGTAGTGTACCTTCCTCTCACCAATTTTCTTTTGAAGGAAGCTGAAAGCTGCCAAAATAATAAATATCACGAAAGCCAGGGCACAACCGTAACCCATTCTAAATCTCTGGAAGGCTTGTTGATACAAGTAGTAAACAAGAACCGTCGTACTTCCAAGCGGCCCTCCCTCAGGGGTCATAATCCAAATTTGAGCAAACACCTGGAATGAAGCTATAACACTTGTGATAATCACAAAGAAAAGTGTAGGTGAAATCATCGGAACCGTCACGTTCCAAAACTTTGCCCATGCCCCTGCTCCATCAATTTCAGCAGACTCATATAACTCTTTTGGTACATTCTGTAAAGCCGCTAGAAAGATTACCACGTTATATCCCATATTTTTCCACACACTCATCAAAATGATAGCTGGCATCGCAAAACGAGGATCTCCCAACCAATCAACAGGAGGCAATCCTATTTTTTTCAGAAAAGCATTAAGCAAACCATACGTTGGATGATATATCCACTTCCAAACCACAGATACAGCGTTCAATGAAGTTACAACAGGCAGAAAGTAAAGAACTCTGTAAAAGCCACGCAACTTTATCTTCTGATTCAAAAGAATTGCAACGAAAAGGGATGCCGCAATTCCCAAAGGAACTGTCACCACAACATAGTAAATCGTATTCCAAAAAGCCTTTCTAAACATGGGATCCTCGAAAATCTCCTTGTAATTTGAAAGCCCAACAAATACACTCTTTCCACTCATTACGTTCCAGTCAAAGAAACTCATAACAAAGGCGTAAAGAACTGGAAAAATGTGAAACACCGCTATTATCACAAAAGCAGGCAAGATATAGAGATAACCATCCCAATCCAACTTCCAACTATTACTGTTCTTCTTGCTCGTGCCCATTCCCGCTTGATCTGCAGACCCCATCAAGCCTTTACCTCCTCTATCTCTAGAGAAACATCTGGCCATTTACTAGCAGTGATAAGTTTACTTGTTGAAAAAGCATCTACTCCCATTTTAACAAGATTGACAACTCTTTCCAAAGTTATACCACCTGAAGCTTCGTAGTAAACCTTTCCAATAAGCTCTCTTTTCTTCCTCTCCAATACAGCCTCTTGAATCATCTCATCATCAAAGTTATCAAGCATAATTATATCAACCATGGAAGCTTTTGCACACTCTAAAGCCTCACTTAGCTGATCAAAGTTTTCAACTTCAACTTCTATTTTAGCAGTGAACGGAACTTTTGAATAAACCCTTTCCACAGCCGCTTTAACACTCCCTGCAACCTTTATGTGGTTATCTTTTATCATAACTGCATCACTCAAAGAAAACCTATGAGTCTTACCCAAAACAGAAGCTACCGCCCGTTTTGCCACATACCTCAAAAGTGGATGCACTTTTCTTGTATCTAAAATCTGAATATCTCTATCTATACCTTGTTCTTCTACAACTTTTTTAAACTCCCAGCATTTGGTGGCTATCCCACTCGAATATTGAAGAAAATTAAGAGCCACACGCTCCGCTGCTAAAACCAGATCCGCATCTCCCCTTACCCACGCAATAGTTTTCCCTTTATCAACAACTTCGCCGTTAGCAGCAACAGGTGTACATTCAGCCCCCATTTTTAAAAAACTTAGTTGAAAAAATTCAATCCCCGCAACAACAAATTCTTCTTTTGCAAAGCAACGTGCTAAAACAACCTCTCCGTCCCATACACTTTCACTCGTCAAATCTCCAAAAGGCA
>Ga0256838_1001343_pt1 | contig 11888 bp, 17 predicted proteins | sample 4571419metaG_FD_185978 | JGI IMG/M metagenome (GOLD analysis project Ga0256838, IMG submission 185978) | Hydrothermal vent microbial communities from Guaymas Basin, Mexico - 4571-419 | ecosystem: Environmental > Aquatic > Marine > Hydrothermal vents | place: Mexico: Guaymas Basin | collected... | reverse complement strand
TGAATTAAAAGAGGAAAGGTTTTTAGACATTTTGGAAGAGGAGTTTGGAAAAACGAGGTTGACAGATTTCTCCACCAAGGAGCTTAGGAGACTGGTCAAGATGCTTAAGGAAATAAGCCTGTTGCCGTAAGGGAGGGCTAATTGAGTACTTGGAATTTCTACATAGCTCGGTACAAAGACGAAGACAAATGGAGACGGCACGTTCAAAAACACACTACACGATTCAGGCGTCTTACAAACATTAGCCTACCCGTGCCTGACGAAGTTTTCTATAGGGACGTTAACTTGACTCTGCTATTCGCTGGAGAGCCTGTGCTGATAGTATTTGAACCTCAAGACTTTTTGAAAAAGTTTGTCCTCTATAACTCAAGAACGAGGTGGATGCTTCTCCTACTTGCCACAAATGATAAAAAAATTATACTTACGTCATTCTTTTTGACGGTGGCAAATACACCGGAGGATTATTTTAAATTAGTAAAGAGGTACAGGGAAGGTGACCCTGAAACCCGAATAGAGGAGATTGCAAATGGACCCCAAGAACAGGGTTACTATAGACGACCTACTGAAGAGGAAAGAGAGTTTCTTCGTCAGCTACGAAGTCGATGTAGATATGTGGGATGCTGAGAACTTTGACCCAGAAGTTGACTTCTTTGACCTGGAGGATATGCTGGCTTCCCGCTATTGGCTAAAACGCCTTCAAGCAGAAGGCAAGCTTACTAAGGAGGAGGAAGAAAAGCTTCGCAGGTTGGAAGCCGAGTTTTACAGAAAGGAAATTCCGGAATTTGTTAAAGAAAAGTTTCCTGGTGTTTATAAGAGATGGATTACGGACGACAGAGGGGCAAGTGAACCTGTTGCGATAGTTGGAACTGATTTGGTTAACCTTGATGTTATATTAGAAGTTCTTGTTGCAGAAAAAGGATGGACGGGTATTGTGATACCCGCTGGAGGAACAAATGAAGATAACACCCTTCAACCATTTGCTGCTTAGAATTTTTGACGTTCCTATTTTCCTCTACCAGAACAACTATGATTTAGAGCCATCAGAAGCTTTACCTGTGAGTGATAATCTTGACCTAAAAGCTTTTCTACAAGTAAGGCAAGATAACCCTAACGAGATTAAGATATCTATGCTTCTTCAGACGCTGGAAAAAGGAAAGTCTGTGTTGGATTTCACAGCGCTGTGCACTGCTTTCTTCCGTTCAGAAATTCCGTTTCCCATAGACTTTAAAGAGTTTACAAAAGAACAGAAAAGAATTCTCTTTACTGCATTAAGCACCACTTTTTCTACGTTTCGTGGCTTCTTACTTTGCAAATTGCCCCTAGTGATAGACCATGCTGGAACTGAAAATCCCAGGAACATAATCCCTCTTGTGCCATTAAATGAACTTCTTGATGCGCTTGAAGAGGGAAATAACGAAGCAATAGACGCACTTCAGGACGAAGACGGAAAAAAGGGCAATCCTAAAAGTGAGTAACTTTCATCGTGATTTACTTGCGCTCTCGGTCTAAGGACGACCAAGAATTGCGAATTTAACACCGCCACAGTAAACAGCTATAAGCACCTCCCGGTAGTAAGCTGAAAACAACAGCCACCGGGAGGTTGATTATGCCTTTTACTGATAAACAAACAGCACTTCGCATTGGAACTTCCTCTTTAGTTCTCATTGATGCCGAAGATATCTCTTATTCAGTTAAAACGGACAAGGCCGGTAGGAACATATACCGCAATACTATTTCAAAAATCCAGCCGGACAGGGTAGTAAGGAGATACATAGAGCTCTCCTTCAAGATGCCCCTGTGCGGTCGCGGCGACAGAGTAGCAACCCATCTTGAAATTCTCAAAGCATGCGAGTGCAAGGTAGACTTCTCAGACGGCAAAACTGTAATAACCCCAACTACGGGGAGCCCTGATACCGTTCAGTTTGAGCTGTATAGAGCAGGGAAAAAGTTCATAGGCTCCGCAGGTAAGGGGTCAGCAAAGATAGAGATAAAAAGCGGAAACATCCCTTACCTTAACTATTCCTTCACGGCCCTTATTCAGGACATTCAGGACGCTGACCTTCCAGACGAAACTCCTGAAGCCGTTGCTACGCCCCTTGTTAATGAGAACGTAAAAATCCTCGTAGGGGAAACTGCCTACCTGGTTACCTGTGAAAGCTTTGAGCTTGATTTCGGCCTTAACGTTAAGCCGAGGGCGGCAATTACGGCTCCAGGCGGAATGGTGGGAATAGTGGTTCAGGAAAGAGTAGTTCAAGGGAAGTTCAACCCTGACGCAGAGAAAAGGGCAACCTTTGACATCTGGGGCGTTTACCTTGGCAACGGAACCGACCCGATAGTCGTTGACGCTTCTGGCCCGACAATGTCGGTTGTTGAGCCGGGAAGCCGCTACAAAATAACCCTTCCCCGCGTCACCTATACGAACATCTCAGATGCTGTTCAGGACGGCATCGTAGTTGACGAAATTCAATTTGAGGCTATCGGCGTTGACGATGAATTCACAATTGAAATCTGGTAAGAGGTTGAAATGACGAGGATTAACCCTGAAAAGGTAAGAGAAAAAGTAAAGGAGCTCCTCCCCGAAAAGAACCGGCACCTGCTACCGGTAATAATGGGAATAGTGGAGACTGAGAGTTCCTTCAACCCCTACGCCGCTCGCTACGAACCCCACTTCCGCTACCTCGTATCTCCGGAGCGCTACTACCGCTACTACTCCTCAAGCCCTGAAATAGAGGTAATCCTTCAAAAGACATCGTTGGGCCTCATGCAGGTAATGGGAGCCAACTACCGCGCAATGGGCTATAAGGGACCATTAACGGCACTTTTTGACGACTGGGAAGAACAGCTCTACTACAGCGTCAAGTTCTTCCTCAAGCTCTACGAGAAGTACGGGAACGTTCCCGACGCAGTGGCGGCCTACAACGCCGGTAGTCCAAGGAGGAAGCCAGATGGCAGGTATGTAAACCAGAACTACGTAAGCAAAGTTCTTAAGAAAGCAGGAAAATGGAGGAGTAAATAATGGCTCCTGTTGTGGCAGCGTTAATTCCTGGAGTAGTTGAAGCCTTGAGGGGACTTCTCAAAAAGAAAGCTCCTGACGTTGCTCAGAAAGTTGAAGAACTCCTTTCTGACCCTCAGACGAGGGTTGAGCTTGAGAAACTGGCCATCCGGAAGATGGAGCTCCAGATGGAACCGGAAAAGTGGGAGCTGGCCGACAGAGCCTCGGCAAGGGAGATGGCCAGGTACGACATGACCAGCGACAGTTTTCTCTCAAAGAACGTTCGCCCGATGGTTCTTATTTACTTGACTGTAATGTTCACAATAGCGTTTTTCCTGTCCGCGAGGAATGAGTTTGCCGCACAGATGGTTAACACTTTTCAAAGCCTACTTCTATGGGTTTACGGTTTCTACTTCGGCGGCAGGAGCCTTGAAAAAATTGTCAAAATCGTGAGGAGCAAATGAACGCAAAGGCAAAAGGAACGAGATTTGAAAGAGAAGTGAAGAAGGAATTTGAAAAAGCAGGTTTTACAGTTATAAGGTCAGCTGCTTCCCTCGGGAAAGCAGACCTATTTGTAGAAGGAATTGGAAGCATTCAGTGTAAAGTGAGGAAGAACTTCAGCATCTACTCCCTCTTTGAGGGTGCAGATGTCCTTGTCGTCAAGGCAGATAGAAAAAAGCCTTTAATCGTTATGCCTCTTGAGAAGTTTCTTCTAATGATTCCTAAAAGCGATTACCCTGATTGGTAAAGGAGAAAGGTCTGGAAGGAGAGCGAAGAGTGAACTCAAAAGAGAAGTCCTTATCAAGCCTTGAAAGGATAAGCAGAAATGGAACGGAAACAGCTGAAATCAACTTCAAGGACGGCTTAAGCACAATGAAAAAGGCGGCCGAAGTAAGTAGCAGCAGGGGGTACGAAAGCAGTTTTGAAATCAAATCCTTCATGACTGAAAGGGTGTATACAACAATGCTTTTTCCTGATCTTTCTGATTCCATTGGTAACAACCTTGTGAAAATTGGTATCGGCCTGCGAGCTCTTGTTTCAGCTTTTGGTTACCTCATAGAGAAACTTAAGCATCAAAAGCCCGGGAGGAAAGAGTGACTCTTGATGCAGATGTTTTAAAGATTTTTCAAATAGCAGCTCAGATGATTGCGACTATTGTCGCTGCTATTTTTGCCTTTAAGCGTTGGGTTTCCAATCCCCTCCAAGAAGAAATGCAGCAACTCCGCCAGACGATAAAGGCTGAAAATAGGGAGCTCCAGAAGTGGTTTGAGAGGGAGCTCCGCTACATGAAAGAGGAGCATGAGCAGTTTAAAAACGAGCTGGGCCAGTTGAAGGTAGAAGTAAAGAGCGTTCAAAAGGAATACACCCCGAAGGAGCTCCACTGGAAGGACGTTTCGGGATGGAGGGGAGAAGTAAGGGAGCTCCACCTCAAAATAGACGGCTATCAAAGATGGCTTACAGAGCAACTCTTTAAGCTGGTTGGAGGTGATAGATGCACAGCCAGAAAAGATTAAGAGGGTTAATTCTTTCCTTCCTACAAGATATATATCCTGAGTCTGCAGACGAAACTGCAGTTATAGAAGTTTTCTACGAATACTGGAGAGACAAGGAAATAAGGCAGAGCCTTGAGTACCTGGCCGATAAGGGATATGTGGAAAAGAGGGAGCTCCCCCACCCCCTAAAACGTCGCCGAAAAATCAAAGTTTTCAAACTTCTTCCAGCCGGTAAAGACCTTCTTGAGGGAAGTTTAAGCGATGAAGGTATTCTGCTGGAGGAAGAATAATGGCAAGGAGGAGCAAAGCCACTCTTAACGACTTAATAAATAGAATTGTATACCTGTATGAGAAAGAAAAGCTGAACTTCCGGCAAATAGAGAGTGTTTTAAGAAGCGAGGGTTACAACATTTCAAAGTCTTCAATTCACAGGGCTTATAGAACCTACGCCGAAGCTGCCCAAGATTACAAGAAAATCTACGAGGAGACAAAGGCCCTCATAGAGACCCTAAAAGAGAACCCGGCAACCGACGTTATAGAGAGCATATCAGTTATCCTTGCCAACCGCCTCTTTAAGTTCGTTAAAGACATTAAGTCAATGGACTTTGACGACCCACACGAGCTGATTTCCTCAGTTCAGAAGTTAGCAAAGACCATCTCCGAGCTCCAGAAGGCAAGAGAAGAAAGGGAAAAGGCGGCAATGGCAATCCTTAAAAAGGGAGCTGAAGAAGGCAAAGTTGCCCCGGAAATCCTGAAGAAAATACAGGAACTCTACGGAGCTTAAAGTGGCAATACTCCTTCCCTATCAGGTAGAGATAGTTAAGGGAATAGACTCCCGCAAGTTCAGTGTAATTAAAATGGCCCGTCAGACGGGAAAGTCTTTCGTGGTCTCCTACTGGGCAACGAGGAGGGCAACCACAAAGCCCAACCACACGATAGTCGTAGTCTCCCCCACCGAGAGGCAAAGCAAGCTCTTTGTTGACAAAGTAAAGCTCCACATAAAGGCAATGAGGTTAACCAGTGTTAAGTTCTTTGAAGACACCGAGCTTAAAAAACTTGAAGTCAACTTCCCAAACGGTAGCCAGATAGTGGCCCTTCCTGCAAACCCTGACGGCATCAGGGGTTTTTCAGGCGACGTCATAATGGACGAGGTGGCCTTCTTCAAGAACTGGCAGGAAGTTTACAGGGCAGTATTTCCGATTATCACGAGAAAGAAAGACTACAAGCTTGTTGCTATCTCAACGCCCTTCGGGAAGAACGACCTTTTTTACTACCTCTGGAGCATTAGCGAGAACAATCCTAAGTGGTTTCGCTACTCCCTGAACATATTTGAGGCAGTTGCCAAGGGCCTTAAAGTTGACGTAGAGGAGCTCCGTGCCGGCATAAAGAACGAGGACGTCTGGAGAACCGAATACTTAGTTGAGTTCATAGACGAGGCAGACGCCGTTCTCCCTTACGAGCTAATTCAAAAGTGCGAAATGCCGAAGGAGGAGCTCCTCGTTGGGGACATTAAGGAGCTAAAGGGAGAGCTCTACTGCGGCGTTGACGTTGGAAGGAGGAAAGACCTTACTGTGATTACTCTCCTTGAAAAGCTCGGAGACGTTCTCTACGTCCGCAGAACTGAGGAGCTCTCAAAAAAGCCCTTCAGAGAGCAGCTTGAAGTAATCAGCCACTACGCTCACTATGCCCGCCGTTTAGCAATAGACGAAACGGGCCTTGGAATGCAACTTGCCGAAGAGCTGAGAGAGCGTTTCGGCTCTAAAGTTATTCCCGTTTACTTTTCTGCAAAAAACAAAGAGGAGCTTGCAGAGAAGCTCCGTGCCAAGTTTCAGGATAGGCTCATAAGAATTCCGGCAGACCCTGACCTGAGAGAGGACCTACACTCTGTCAGGAAGACCGTTACGAACGCAGGCAACGTTAGGTACGAAGGCTCTACGCAGGAAAGCCACGCCGACAGGTTCTGGAGCCTGGCCCTTGCAGTTCACGCCGCCACTCAAAAGAGAAGCAGATTTTTCTTTAAACCCTTAAAACTCAAGTTTATTTAGGAGGTTAGCTGTGGAAAAAGAGATTACTCTCCCAGTCTCTAAGCAAAAAGTGACCGTAAAAGCACTCACAGGCGGACAGGTGGCACAACTACCTTTTGATCTTGAGCTTGAGGTTAACAAAGCAGCAAAAGAAAACCGTTTTCTTCATCCTAACCATCAGGTAAAGATTGTAGAGCTACTCGGATTTAACCCTGAGGAGCTCCATTACCTTGACATGAGAGCAATCGTTGACGCAGTAATAGGCCTTACTCTCGTTCCGGATTTTTTAGACAGGAGCTCCGAGCCGCCAGCTTTGTCGCAGTCTTCTCAGAGGAGCTAAGGAATGAGTTCAACTGTGAGAGGTGCACAGAGAACCTCAAAAGAGTCAGGAACTGCCCACCTTATTCAGGCAGTAAGTTCTCTAAAACTATCGGGAGCCCTAAAAGTGGAGTTGTTGTTAACAGGTGTCCCTTTGCCTATTTCCTTGAATCTGAAATCAGAAGGGCCTTCAGGCTTTACAACCACTATAAGGACGGACATCTGCTTTACGGTGAGAAGCTGTCAGATTGGAGTTTCAGGGATATCAGGATGGTTGAGTTAATTAAGTCTTTTATAGCTGAGGCAGAGGCTGAGAAATGGCGCAAAATCCAAAGTTAAAGATTGAAATAGAAGCGGTAGACAAGGTTTCAGGTACGCTTGAAGAAGCCGCAAAAGCATTAAAGGACCTCTCAAGCTCCCTGAAGCAGACCGCCAGAGCGACTGAGGAGGCAGAAAAGAAGCACCGCTCCTTTGTTTCTGTTCTTCGCTCTGAAACCCAGAAGGCCGGCAGGTACGTTGAGCAGTTAAACGGCCGTTTCAGGGCTCTAACCTCAGCACTCATTAACCTTAAAACTGCAGTAGCGGCGGCTTTGGGCGGGTTTACTTTCAGCGAAATTGTCAAGGGCGGAATAGAGTTTAACTCCCAGCTACAGACTGCAAAGTTAGGTCTTGCCGCTCTCATAACCTCTGCCTACGAGCTAAGAGACGCTCAGGGGCAGGTTCTCTCCGGCATGGAAGCCTTTAAAGCCGCTCAGGCCGAGGCTGAGGAGCTTTACAGGAAAATTCTCTACAGGGCAATGCAGACGGCCTCAACCTCTCAGGAACTCCTTCAGACCTTTCAGGCCATCCTTCCCTTTGCTGCACAAATGGGCATATCCCTTGAGCAGGTCTTAAACCTTTCTGAGGCTCTCGTTAACGCCGCAAAGGCTATAGGACTCGGGTACGGACAGGCGGCACAGGAAGGTAGAGACCTCCTTATGGGTTACGTTGACCAGAACGACCAGCTTTTGAGGGCTTTAGGGCTTAATAGGGAGCTCCTTCAAACCTGGAAGGAGCAGGGGACCCTCTACGAAAATGCAATGAGAAAACTCCACGCTTTTGTGCAGGCTTCTGAGGAATTCGGCGATACCTGGGAAGGGGTTACCTCTTCAATCTCAGACCTTATCTCAATGCTGGAAGGCTCAGTTTTTAAGGATACCTTTCATGTAATGAACAAGGCACTGAAAGAGGCCAGGGACCAGTTACAAAACCTTCTTAATGATGAAGAAAAACTAAAGTCCGTTTCAAAGGAAATAGCTCTCAAGTTTATAGACGCAGCCGAAGGTGTCTATACAGCCGCTAATGAACTCTACAACTTTGGAAAGAGCATTTACGATTTCGTCCACTCCCACAAGGAAATAACCGAGTTCGGAGTTATCGGTTATCTCCTTCTCGGAAAGAGAGGAGTTATTCTCGGAGCTCTCCTCGGCCAGATACTTGAAGAAGCGAAGAAGGAAATCTCCGAGATAAAAAAAGACTCCTCTTTAACAAGTCTCGTGAGGAATGTCTTCACAAATCCTCTTGCGCCATTTACAAACCCAATTGGAATATACCAAGCTCAAAAGGAAGAGCAGGAGAGAATTAAAGAGCTTCTTACTATCAAGAACCCTTACTTAAAGGAATTAACCCTTCCTGATAGTTTCCGATGGGGAGAAAAGTTCAGGAATGACCCTTATTTCTCCGCCTTTTTCGCAAGAGAGAAATCCTTGGAAAACAAACATAATTCAAACTTTTTTGACAGACTCCGCAAGGCAGTTTTAGAGGAAGAGTTTAAAAACCAAAGGGGAGAGAGAGTCTCATTTTATCCGAAGCCGAGCCCCGGACCCCAGGAGCAAGGGGAGTTCCTCTCAACCTTTGAGGTTACTCAGAACCTTCTGAGTAGCCAGTCACTTTCCCTTTTCAGCTCAAAAACACTTGAGGAAAGGCTACTTGAAAGCGCCCTAAATAAGAAAGAACCCTTTAACTACGATTTTGGCCTTTCAAAAAGTTTTGAGAGCTCCATGTCCCTGATGCCAGACTACGGCCTTGAGATTGAAAGCCTCAATTTAGAGAGTCAGGTAGAAATAGAAAAAGCCTCTCAAAGAATACGAGAGCAGTACCTGGAGTTTGCGAAGGAGCACAAGCCTGAAGAGTGGAAGAAGCTCAAAATTGAGGAACTCCGCCAGTGGTACGAGGAGCAAAAGCGCATTTTAGGGGGAAGCGAGGAGCTGCAGGAGCTCTATGAGCACAAGCGACTTGAAATAGAAAAAACAGCTCACGAGCAGGAGAAAAAACTTTACATAGAGAAGCTCCGCCAGACGAGTAGCTGGAAAGCTGGGGTATTCCAGTCCCTTGATGAGCTTGCAAAAAAATGGGGAGATACAAACCAGCTCATTTACGATGCGACAACCCAAACCTTTCAGGCTTTAGAAAACAGCCTTGAAACTATCTTCTTTGATGCAATGAGAGGAAAACTTAAATCCCTTGGCGATTACGTTAATTCCTTCTTAGCTTCCGTAGAAAGTGCCATTGCAGGCATCGCCGCTCAAGGGGTTGCGAAAGGAGTAGTTGGATTTGTGGGGAAAGTATTTGGCTTTGATATAAAAACTGCTGCTAATGGCGACATCTTCCCTGGTCATTTCATTCCTCTCCAGGCGTTTGCCGACGGTGGAGTAGTAAATCGTCCGACGTTGGGATTAATAGGAGAAGGTAGGTATCCCGAGGCTATCGTTCCTTTACCAGATGGCAGGAGCATACCGGTTAAGTTTGAGGGAAGGAGCTCCCCTCCTATAAACCTTGAGATTGTTATAGTTGACGACCGCTCTAAAGTTCCTGCTCCTCAAATAGGTAAAAAGCAAGTCGTTCTCTGGGTCGCTGAAGATTACATGCAGAATGGAATACTCAGGAAAGTTATAAAGGCCTAATTCTCGCCACAGTAAACAGTCTTAACTGCCGGCCTGCCGTAACCTAAAACAAACACCACGGAGGCCGGCGTGTCGGAACAGAGCTACCCTATAGATAAGTTGAACATAAACACAGCCTTAACTGAGTATCCACCAATTCTGAAATCTGCCTTTGAAGCCCTGAGAACCAACTTCATGGGCCAGACCTTCCCTCCCAATCCCCGACCAGGTCAATTCTGCTATCGGATAGATGAAGACAAGTACTATTTCTGGAACGGCGTCACGTGGGTAGACTTCCAGAACTTCATAGCTGACCTTGTAAACCTCACAGCCGTTCAGGACATCTCAGACGAAGTAGCAAACTCCATCATTGTCAACGTATCAACCCTTTTCTCAGCAGTTCTTGACTTACAAAGCCAAGTCAGCGGACTGCGTCGCCGAGTTGAAATTCTTGAAAGCAAATTAGGAGGATAATATGGCAACCCTTGAAGAAGTTCTTGCAGCATTAAACAGTGCAACCACCGACGCAAGAGAAGTCCTGACCAAAATCCCCCAGATAGCCACTACAAACGGCGATGTCCCTTTTACTTTCAGCGACGGAACCCAAATCACCCTCCCCGGTCTTCCGAAACTAAAAACTGAAGTTGACAACTTTATAGCCAGTACGAGAGGAGAGTATCCATTTGTAAACCTCATTAAACACTGGAGATTTGAAAAAGACACCAACGGTAACTTTCAGCATCCATTTGCCTTTTGGACTCCTGATTCTGTTTCACCGACCCTCTCTTTTATTGACATGTCAGATTCAAGTCAAAGAGATTCTCTCCCTCAAGTTGTGAAAGATATGCTTCAAGCTCTTTTAGGTATCGGATGGAAGGGTGGAGACAACTGGGGTAGAGGAGTTACCTTCAATATTGCGAAGATAAACACTACTGGAACGGGGAATTTGTCACTTTTCGCAGGAGGTTCAGTCCGAGTTTTAGGGCCCGTATCGTATGGATACAAAGCAATAGCTGTATCTCAGGGAGAAATTAAAGTTGGAGGAAAAATCCTAACAGCGGGTCAATACGCTTTAGACATTGTTAATGGAACAGTAGATAGCCCTTATCATAGTTGGGATATAGGAAATTACATTTGGTTTGGCACTGATCCATCAGAAATATACATCGTAGCTCCATTTGTAGTAGCTGGACTTCATCCACAACACGTACCGCTTGTAATCAACAAAGGAGAGTAAGGAGGTTATTATGGTAAAGGTAAAGACAGATAAAGGAACGTATTTTCTTCAAGGTAACTATGATGTTTCAGTAGAAGGAAAAATAATTGAAGTAATAGATGAAGACGGAGAACTGAAACTTTGGAAAAAGCAGGAACTTTCTCAAGCCACAGACCGCTACTTCTACTCTCAGGCTAAACAAAGAGGTGGCTACCTCAATATGGGCGAAATAGTCCATGACGCGGGCGAAGGAGACCCTGATGCGCAGTTTCTTTTAAAACTCTACGACGCCATTTGGAAAAAGGAGGAAGAACTTGAAAATCAGATTGACTCTATGAGTTTAGAGGAACTCCTAAAAATTAAAAATATGGAAACTTGGGTAAAACCACACTACGACCAAGTAGTTGCTGAACTTGAAAACGTCGCTGATAGCACTACCGATAACACTTCTAATACCTCCGAGGGGTAGGGTAACCTGCCCCTTTTAACTATAAAAGCTGGGGGAAGTCAAAGATAGACTTGTGTAATATTCCCGATAAGGTGTCCCATTCTTTACCTAGGTAAAAATCCAGACACTTTTACCAAAGGTGGGTCCATCTGTAACACTTCTTACCCAGGTAAACTTTGTTACATCCGATGGGAATTGACTAATAGGTAAGATTGACCATAAAACTTATTTTGTTGAATTTAGGTGAAACACCGTTTCAGGTTTTTTCAACGAACTCTGGGAGTATTGGAAAACAAGGAGAAAAATCTACAATGTTATTGTAGGTGTTCCAGAATTTTTTCAAAAGAATGACGATAACAAAAATAAAAATGGCTCCCCGGGCCGGGCTCGAACCAGCGACCTGGTGGTTAACAGCCACCCGCTCTACCAGCTGAGCTACCGGGGAGCTTTGCTATAGGGTAATATAGGCAACCCCT
>Ga0256838_1001341_pt1 | contig 11905 bp, 6 predicted proteins | sample 4571419metaG_FD_185978 | JGI IMG/M metagenome (GOLD analysis project Ga0256838, IMG submission 185978) | Hydrothermal vent microbial communities from Guaymas Basin, Mexico - 4571-419 | ecosystem: Environmental > Aquatic > Marine > Hydrothermal vents | place: Mexico: Guaymas Basin | collected... | reverse complement strand
CATCTTCCAGCATCGCTCCCTCGAAGTCCTTTCCCCCCTCCGGGAGGTGGAAGATGCAGTAGGGCAGATCACCCACGGCCTCTCTCGGGCACTCCTTCACCGAATGGGAGTATTCGTAGGCGCACCTCAACGTTACACCTCCTCAAACCCCAGGCTCACCTTGTGCGCTATTACCTCGGCCTTCGCTAAGAGCTCCTCACCGGCGAAGCTCAGGCCTTCCTCAAGTCTGAGCTTAATCTGCTCCGCCAAGCTTTCCACGTCCTTTGTGAGCTCTCCGCGCGCGTAGAACTTCAGGTCGCTCGCGTACTTGTAGGCCTCCTTGAGGTTGCCCATCTTGAGGAACATCAGCATCAGCTTCCCGGCGTAGAAAGCCGCCCTCGAAGCGTCGTTTACGGTTATCGAACGCTTTAGCTCCCTCTTATAGCGCACGCCGAGGTAGGTAGCCATCTCGAACTGAAGTTCCGCAACGCTCTGATAGCGCTCCTCCATGTCCTTCCGCAGGCAGGTGAGGATTATGTGCTCGACGTCCTTGGCTTCCGGATTGAGCTCACCCGGCGGAACGGGCTCGTCGGTGGCTATCCTTGAGACGACTTCAATCAGGTCGTCGCCCTCGAAGGGAAGCCTTCCAGTGACGAGCTGGTAAAAGATAACTCCCAGCTGCCAGATGTCACTCCTGTGGTCGGGCTTTCCGAAACGCCTTGAAGTTTGCTCGGGAGAGGCATAGAAGGGCGTGAAGCTGGCCAAGGTTGTTGAATGGGTTTCCGTCATTACCTTGCTCAATCCCCAGTCGCTTATCTTGGGCGTGCCGTTCTTGAGGAGAATGTTTGAGGGTTTTAGGTCGCGGTGGATTATGCCCTTGCTGTGGGCATACTTCAGGCCCTCGGCGATGTTGAAGACGATGGATGAGGCGACCTCAACGGGCAAAGGCTTGGGGAGCTTTTCGAGGGAGCTTTCGCAGTACTCCATCTCAAGGAAGGGAATCGGGAGAATGTTGACGTCGTAAAGGCGGACTATGTTCGGGTGCTTGAGGTGGAGCCAGTTGGTTATCTCCCTGAGGAATGCCCTGCCTGTATTCTCGTCGAGGCTGAGGGGGATTTTGACTGCCACAACTTTGCCGTCCTTCCTCTTTGCTTTATACACGCGAGCGAAGCCGCCCTTCCCCATGAGCTCAACGTCGGTGTATTTGTAGGCCAGCTGAGAGGGGAAGTCGGGCGGGAGCTGAACTCCAGCGGGGGAGGGTGTTGGAGTTTGGGTTACTGGCGGGGATGGTGGAGTGGCCGGGGCGACTGGTGTTGAGGGAGTGGCATAAGGCTGAGCCGTCCTCTCAGCGACTTCAACCGGGATGACTTTTTCGGTCTCAAACTCGATGCCGTCGGCTATGCCTTTGATTTTAACGCGGAAGTCGAAGTTGCCAGCGTATTTTGGTCTCACCGCTATCGTTTTAGTGATTTTTTGACCTTTCTTTAGCACGGGAAGTTCCATGGATGTCCTCTCAAGATCAAAGAACTCATTGCCTAAGAGGTCGAGAGTAAGCTTTAGTGAGCTGGCGATAGTGTTTTCTATATCCATTTTTATGAACGTTGATGTTTCTTCCACGAGTTTGGGAATGGAAAAGTTGATGCACCTATTGAGTTCTTTTTTTGCGGGGTGTTCATCAACTTTAAGTTTGAGTGTCTTTCTTCCGTTTAGAATTACTCCATCTGCAATTGCTTCAATGTTCACGTCAAGCTTAAACTCTCCTGCCTGCTTCGGAATAATTTTTATGGCGTTGGTAATACCCTTTTTGTTCCTCTTAAGCTTCGGAAGGAGCAAACTTTTCGGATTAACGTCTATGAATTTGTTTTCGCTGAACCTCAGCAGAACCTCAAAAGAATCCGCAAAGGTGTTGTATACTTCAACCTTTAATCTTCCTTCACTGCCCTCGACGAGTGGTGGACTGTGGATTTTGATGCTTTTTAAAAACTGGCTTCTTGCAGGGTGCTCTGTGACTTTTATTTGAAAGGTTTTCTCTTTTTCGAGCGTTATCTTATCCACAACTGCCTTAATCCTTATTGTGATGTTAAATGTGCCTCGGGATTTTGGAATGAGTTTTATTGTTCTGGTAACCTCTTCGTGCTTTTTCACTCCCCGGATGTTTATAGTCAAAGGTGTTATCCTGACTTGGTCGTTTCCATAGAACTCCAAGAAGACGCTGAGAGATTCTGCTAAAAAGTTGTGTACCCTAATCTTAGCTTCATTGGCTATGCCCTCTATGAATTGAGTGGAGGAAATAGAGATCATTTTGTCAATCTTTCTTAGGAGTTCTTCCTTTGCTGGATACTCCTTTATGCTTACCGGGAGTTTTCTCCATGTTTCAAACTCGATGCCGTCCACGATAGCTTTTACTCTGATCCCGAAGTCAGCGACTCCAGCATGCATTGGGGTGATTTCAATGGTCTTTGAAATCTTTTGGCCTTTTTTGAGTTCTGGGAAGTCGAGAGAAGCTGTTTCGAGATCGAAAATCTGATTATGTGTCAAATCGAGAGAGAGCTTGAGTGAGTCTGCAAAGTCATTCTTGACGGAGAATTCGGCTGTTGAAGCAACTCCCTCGGTTAGGTTAGGGATCGAGATATCAATGGAATCGCGAATGTGAGATTTAAGGGTTTTAAAATCGAATGTAGAATAATACTGCACCTTGGGGTTTATGTTGATTGATTTCATACTAACTTTTGGACTTGTTGCTTTCAGCTTCGTCTTTAGTAGTAACCCAAAGTATCTCCCTGTTGTCTTGCAGTTGGTGGTGTGGGCGCTGACATGGATGTTTTTGAATTTCGTGTTCAATTTTTGACAGAAGTAGAAGCTGGGTAAGTTTCCATCAGGTGGAATCCGGATAATCCAAATATTGGTATCTTGCCCTTGACCATGATTTGCGACAATAATGTCTCGGTTAGGTGCCAATGCAACAGCATTTGCATAAATTTGAATCGGCATCGTTTTTCCACATGTTTTCTTCCACTTGACATTTCCATTGGGATCCAGACGAATAATTTTGGAGTTGCCAACTACGATAACATCTTTATTTGAATCGACAATGATAGCTTTACCTACTATATTTTTTGACCAGATTACATTTCCATCTGGATCAAGGCACATTGTGATGGATCCGGTAATAAGAATGTTCCCATCAGGGGCAATGGTAACTGCAGTGGCTTCTTCATTTTTGAATTCGTACCTCTTTTGCCATTTAATATTCCCTCTGGCATCAAGTCTAAAGACCCAGATATTTTTATTGTGAGCTCCGAAACTGGTGGTGTATCCAGCTACTATGATGTCCCCATCTGGAGCGACGGCAACTGCATTAGCCCTGTCGCTGTGATTCCCTCGGTAAGTCTTCTGCCATTTGATATTTCCGTTCCCATCAAGTCTAAGAACTTGGGCTTTGTGGGTTCCTCCGATATCCAAGTCATTGGTGTATCCGACTACTACTATGTCCCCATTTTCAGTTAGATCCAGTGCAAAAGCCCAGTTCCAGCCGTTTCCGCCGTAGGTTTTCTGCCATTTCACATTACCGTTGGAATCAAGCCGGAGAACCCAAAAATCAGCTTCGCCGATGCCAAAGCTTGTGGTACCTCCCGCTACGATTATATCCCCAGTGGGCGTAATTCTGACATCATTAAATTCATCCCATTTGCTTCCACCATACTGTTTGGACCATTTGACATTTCCTTCTTTATCGAGCTTTATCACGAAACCATTCTTATTATGTCCAGCCTCTTCAATATAGCCAACCACGATAATATCTCCATTCTCATCAACGGCTACCGCATTTGGCACACCTGGTCCATAGGTTTTTACCCAATATGTCATTAAATTATCACCTCCGTTTTATCCCTTCCAACACATTGCCATGACATTGCTGTGGTCTTCTGGGTGTTCTTCGAGGTTTGAATTACAACAAAAGCACGCTTGTGCATTACTGTTTTATGCTCCACCAATCTCATGCACGAGCACCTCCGCGCGCTCAACGAGCTCCTCTGGAACCGGTAGCCCCTCCCTGAGCCGGATTTCAAGCTCTTCAATGAGCCTTTCAAGCTCTTCCCTTCCCCTCCCGCGGGCGTACTTCCTCATATCGAGGGCATATTTGAGGGCCTCCTTGGTGTCCCCGAGCTTCATGTGAAGGAGAAGAAGCTGACCGGCGTAGTAGGCCGAACGCGAGAAATCAACGCTCTTCCTGAGTTCTTCTCGGTACCTGCCCCCAAGAAGCTCTGCCAGATCTTTTTGAAGCTCCTTGACCGACTGGTAGCGCTCCTCCTTCCGCTTTGCAAGGCACCTCATTATCACCGGCTCAAGGGGCTTTGCATCGGGATTAAGCTCGCTCGGCGGCGTCGGTTCGTCCATTACTATCTTCCCGGCTATCTCGACGAAGTCCTCACCCTCAAAGGGAACCTTTCCCGTGACGAGCTCGTACATGAGAACGCCGAGCTGCCAGATGTCCGTTCTTTCGTCGGTTTTTCCAAAGCGGGACGGGCTTATCTGTTCGGGGGCAGCGTAGAGGGGCGTGAAGGACGTCGTCGTGGAACCGCTCTCCGTTAAAACTTTGCTCAGCCCCCAGTCGGAGATTTTGGGGGTCCCGTTCTTGATAAGGATGTTTGAGAGCTTCAAATCGCGGTGAATTATCCCCCTGGAATGGGCGTACTTCAGGCCCTCGCAGATACCAAAGGCAATTTCCGCGGCCTTCTCCCAGTGGAGGGGCCTCTTCAACTCAGCGAGCGAGCCCTCGCAGTACTCCATCTCAAGGTACGGGACTGGAACGATGTTGGCGTCGTAGAGTTCAACGATGTTCCGATGCCTCAACTGGCTCCACACAGTGACTTCACGCAGGAAGGCCTTTCCGGCCCGTTCCGTAAGGTGGTAGGGGATTTTAAGGGCCACAATCGTGCCATCTTTTCGTTTTGCTTTGTAAACCCTTGCGAAGCCACCTTCACCTATGGGCTCAACATCTACGTAGCGGGAGAAAAGAACCCGGAGATTTGGAACACTGTAATCCTCTCCTTTGTCCTCCTCGATTATTGGGACCTCATAAGCTTTTTCCTTTACCCCCGTGTCCCTCTCCTCGCGAACTTCCATTACAACGGGAACTCTAACTCTCGTGCCTTCAGATACCACCTCAAGATTCACCGTGAACGTTCCCCCGCTCTTGGGGGTAAACCTAACGAACGAGTACTCCATCTCACCCGGCCCCAGAGAGAGCCTCAGCCGGGCCGGAGAAACTTCACCATACTTCTTGAGGCTTTCAAGGTTGATTTCAACATCCATATGCCGGGGGGAGTTGTTTCTAAACCCCACCTTGAGTTTTCCCTCGCGCCCTACCGCGAGGTCATGGGCCTCAAACACCAGACCCTTCCTTAGAAGGAGGGGGAGGGCAACAGATGCGAAAACGTCCCCAACGCGGGGAAAACTGGATCCCTCAAGCTCCCGGATGATCTCGCGGATGAGCGGCATGAAAATGAAGATCGAGATGAGTAAGCCTAACCCCCCGAGGAAGTATACGAGGAAAATTGAGATGATGAGGCGGCCGAGGAAGTCCTCCTCAAGACCTTTTTTTCGTAGCATAGTGCTCCCCCCTTACCCGTAAACGTGTAAAGAGAAATTAAGGAGATCAGTCGTTTGCCCTTCATCTCCTGAATTTTGGATGTTTGTAGAGAACGACTGTGATATTGTCCGTGCTGCCAAAGCTATAGGCTTTCTCGATCAGCGCGTCAACGGCCTCTTCCAGCGATGGAGAAGAGATAACCGTTTTTGCTATTTCTTCGTCAGTTAACGCATCGCTGAGGCCGTCTGAGCACAGGAGGAGGTAATCCCCCTCCTTCAGCTGAATCGTTTTTATGTCCTCCGGGCCAATTTTTATTTCTGGGGATATTCCTAGGGCTTTCGTTAAGATGTTCTTCTGGGGGTGCTCCCTTGCCTGGGCCTCTGTTATCTCACCCCTGTCCACGAGCTCCTGGACGAACGAATGGTCCTTGGTCAGCCTCTTGATCACGCCATCTCTGATGAGGTAAGTCCTGCTGTCACCGATGTTTCCGATCGTTGCGTTGTCTCCCCTTACGATTGCAGCGGTCAGCGTTGTTCCCATGTTGTATCTCTCGGGGTGATTTGGATCATGCCCCATGCGGTATATTTCCTCGTTAGCCCTCTCGATAGCCTCTCTCAGGACTATTTCTGGATCCTCGGCCCTCTCCTGTTTAAGGGTATCCTCAAGGATTTCAATCGCCTTCCTGCTCGCGACCTCTCCAGCCAAATGGCCTCCCATACCATCGGCTACCGCGAGAAGGATGTTGCCTCCAATTTTCTTGGCGGTGTAATAGTCCTCGTTGTTATCCCTTCTACCGATGTAGCTCTTGGCGGCTACGTGCCGCTTGAATTCGTCGTCTCCCAGGTTGAACGTTGTTTCATAGGGCTCGATAATCGAGTTCAATTTGATGGCCAATGTACTGAACTTGTCCTGTAACCTAACCGGATCCACGTAGTTTTTCCTTTTAAGGCTGGTTGCGGCCCTCGAATAAATCTGTTGCATCTCAGTTAGCAGGTTCCTTACTGTTGGGGAGTCCGAGATCCCTAGGCGTTTTACTTTTTTCTCTAAATCGCTTAGAATTTCTCTCATGATTTTTACAGCTTCTTCCGCAGCCTTTATTCTGGTTCTCTCTTGTTTCTTTTGCTTGTAATCGTAGTATATCCCCGGCAAAAACCATATCGCCGCAAGGAGCGCAAGGATCCCCAGTATGCCCAAAAGTACCTTCTTCAAGATTGATCCCCAGTTGGTCCCTCCCGAGCTCTTGGGGGAAGTGGTTGAGCCTGTCGTGTTCCCGGTTTTTGTGTTTGATATTACTGTGGAGTTTGTTGACGGTTTTGGAGTTGTAGCCGTGGAAGTTGTAGTGCTTGTTGTGGTCGTCGTGCCTCCCTGCGAGGGTGAGAAGACTCTCTTCAGTACACCATCAAGCCCCTCGGTGACGGGGGAGTAGTTTTTATCTGTTATAGCCTGGGACAGCCGTTGTAGCTCGTTCTTGAGGGCCTGGTTCTCCGTTTCATTGGCGAGACTGTGTAAATAATCCGCCACGCTCTCCCAGAAATCCTCCAACATCCGCTGGCCCAGGGTTAGATTGCCATTCCTCATACCTTGACGGGCGTTTTTAAGGGTACCTTCCAAGGCCGTCAGATTGAGCGTGAGGTTGCCCCCGTATTTTTTGAGGATTGAAAGGGTGGTATTAGCTGAGTCTAACTCTCCCTTTAACGAGACACATTGCTCAATCTTATCCCTGGTCTCGTTGATCTCTTTTATCCTATCAACTACTAAGCTCCAGTTGTTGCTTTCCATAACATCTTGAATATCAATTCCAGGAACGGGCACGATGTTTGGGCAGAATTCCTGTACCCTGCTTACGTTGGCGTTAAGATCCTGTATTGTTTCATTAATAGACTCAAGCAACTGCTCCTGAGCGTTGGTTACATTGTTTAAAGCTTTGGTTATGGTTTCCAGGTCTCCGGACTCGCATAGTCTATCAATGTCTTCCAGCTGGGTTATGAATCTCTTACTCTCGTTCTCCGGCAGAAGCCCGGAACTTGCGTTTAGTACCCTTCTGATAAATTCCTCCTTGAGTCTAATCTCTTTTTTCAGATTGACGCGTTGAATGCACGAATTTAATTCCTCTCTAATTCCCGAAATCCTTAACTTGATCGAGGCGAGCTGTTTCAGCGTTTCATTGACCACCGTGGCATTGTAGAACTCTCTGGGTAAACTCTCAACTTTTTCTGTCTCGTTGTTGATCTCATCTATCACCCTTGAGCATTCCGTGGAATAATTCAGTGCGCTATCTTTAAGGCCTGAGAGGCTTTCATTGAGTTCTCCTATTTTTGAAGTGAGGATGCCGGTTATGTTGTTCCAAACCTCCGAGATCGTTTCATTGGCCAGGGTAAGGTTCCCCTCATCCAGGAGTATCTTGGCCTGGCGAGTTTCGTTTTGGAGCTTTTCAATTTCGCTCATGTTGAATCCAAGTAAAGAGGAATAGTTCGCGAGCAGTAGCAGGCTCTGGTTTGCTTCCGAGATGCTTTGATTCACATCTAGAACGGCGGTTCCTGAGGGAGTGGGGGCCGCAGTCGTCGGTGTAAGGGGTAACAAGCTGGAGATAACCAAAAAGATGAACAACAGTGCCCAATTCCGTTTAAACGCGTTAGGGTCTTTTTTCAGCACCCTCAACACCTCCATTTCATACCCACCTCTTGAGTATCAGCTTGGCTTCCTTGAGGGTCTCCTCCGAAGGTTTGGCTCCCATTTCTGCCATCGTCTTCAACTGCTCCATCAGGTTTTTGATTGACGGGTCCCCTGTCTCAAAGTGCAGTTCTTCCAGCTCCTTCACGAGGTCAGAGAACTCTTCGGTACGGTTCCTCGCGGAGTTGTCAATTATCGTGGTCAGCCTGAGCAGGATGTTCTCGGCAATAATCCTGACGCGCTCCCTTGTCCCCACGCTCTCCTTTATCCTCACGCCCATCCTGATGAGAACTTCCTTTATGTCGTTCTGGAGCTCCTTAATAGTCTGATAGCGTTTCTCTGGGTCTTTTTCAAGCATTTTCATGACGATGTCATCAAGGGGCAGAGCCCTGGGATTGTGACGTGACGGCGGGAGAGGGTTTTCGTTGAGGATCTTGTGCATTATTGTGCCCTCGTATTCGGCACTGAATGGGTGAATCCCCGTTAAAATCTCATAGAAGACGATACCCAGCTGGAAGATGTCGCTCCTTGCGTCCAGGTTCTCCGGGTTCTTGATCTGTTCGGGAGACGAATAGAGTATTGTCTTGTGCCTAACGAGGGAGGATTTCCTCGTGGCCCGCGATGCCAGTCTTGCAAGTCCCCAGTCGCCCAGCTTTACATCCTCGACCGATCCAAAGAACAGTATGTTGCTAGGCTTTATATCCCTGTGGATTATGCCGTTGGAGTGCGCGTGATGGAGTGCCCTGCTTATCTCGAATATTATCCTGCCGGCTGTTCTTGGCTCCAGGGGTTTCTGCACCTCTTCTAAGTTACCGCTCGCGAGTTCCATTTCAAGGTAGCCCAGTCTCGGGTCGGCCCTGTATACTTTGACGATATTCTCGTGGTTGAGTTTCTGAGCAGCCGCAAACTCGCGCATAAATGATGACGTTGATTCCTTATCGAGGTACTTCAACACCTTGAGGGCTATTTTCTGGCCCCGTGGATTCTTAGCCTCGTAAACGTAAGAAAAGGCTCCCTCCCCAATGGGCCGGGTAATGACGTACTTCTCCTTGATCTGCTCCAAACGGGTCTCGAAGTTTATTGAATGGTCAAAGAACTCCTCCTCTATGCTCTCTTCAGTTATCTTAAAGCTTTCCTTACTTGGAATGCGTAGCTTCCATCCTTTAGGAGCCTCACCGCTGTACAGGAGCTCCTCAATACCTCTGAGGTTTTCATTGCATGCCTTCATGAGTTCACCTATCATCCCAACTTCCTCTTCGAGCTGGTATTTCTTGGCCGTGGTGAGAAGGTTTTCAAGTATCTCTCTGGCTTTTCCAAGGGTCTTTTTGGCGGAGTACCAGTTTTCTTCCCGGAACTTTGAGGCGGCGTCGGTCATGAGATCAACGACACCCTGGAGCTGGAGACGGATTATCTTCTTGTGAGCCGTTAGAATTGCATCGAACCTGTCGTCCTCCATGGGCACTTCGGCCCTTTCAAGTTCCTTGAGGGCATCCCACAGTTCCTTCTCGGTTTTTGCATCTTTTATCCTCTGGAATATCCTCCGGAAGTTTGCTATGTTGAGGAGGTTTCTCGTTGTTTCGAGCGTGTTCTGGAGTTTTCTGACCCTTTCCCCGTCCCCTTCCCTTATGCTGATAATTTCAATGGCCTCAGAATACCTGCTTATTGCCTCCTCAAACTTTCCCATGGCTTCCTTAAATTTCTTTGACCTGAGGAGTTTTTCACCATCGTGCCTCAACTTCAGGGCATTGCTGAGTATGAACTCCGGATCCGGGGCAACGTGATAGAAAGCCTCCCTCGCCAGTTTAAGTGCGCGCTCCGTGTCGTCATGCTGGAGGGCGGCTTTTATATCCTCCAAGTATCTTTTCGAAGTCTCCGGGTCGGAACCCGGAAGCTCTAGCCGCATATAGCGGGCTATTCTGGGGAGATATCTCTCAACCTCTTTCAGGTGTCCCAAACTTGCCATTCTATCCCCTCCACAATATCACCCCTCACCTTCATTACCCTCAGGGGACACGGTTACTCCTGAAGTGGCTCCTATGCTAAGTATGTTGGCGATCTGGTTAATAACGTCTTCCTTTGTTTTGGTGTATTCAGAACGCACTCTCCTCGCCGCGGAGACGTACCTTGATATCTCCTCCTTTATCCGCGAGACCTGCTCTCTGTTGCCGCCCTTGTACGCATTATCGAGCTCGGCCCTGAGTTCCTCCAATTTTGCAAGCACTTCTCTGGTCTCCTCGATGAAGGACTCTTTTTTGGCCTCTTCAATGAGGCTTATAGATTCGAGGTACAGAGCATTGAGGGCCCGCTTTTGGTGGAATTTTGGCGTTGTCCCCAAGAGTACAAAAAGTAGCACTACACCAATTATCTCCAAAAAAGTCGTATGATGAGATAACGTGATTTCCACCGAGTCAATGTTCGCAAACTTCTCAGGTGCTATAAGTACAATTGCAATGATCAGGACAATCCCCACCACGACGATAACTTTTTTCATCCCTCTGCCTCCAAATCCCGACACCCACTACCCCGATTCGAAAATTGGGGTGATTTTAACAGAAAATACTAGACCAGACGGTTCAGAGCTCCTCAAGCCACTCCTCCTTTTTCTTCTCCTTCTCTTCCCCCGTCACCTTCTCCGCCGCAACTTCGGGCTCAAGCTCACCCTCCTTTACCGCGTGTATCGTCCTCATTATCTCAGCCAGCTCCTCGTCCTCCTCGAATTCCACTCCAGCCCCAATCGTTTGATCAGTTATGCCGAGCATCTGGTTGAGGTTCTCGTTGAAGTTCTGGGCATCGAGCTGCATCTCCGCGAGGTGCCTTTCGAGATCCTCCGGCGACATGTTCCTGAGCAGATTCCAGGTCGGCGTTCCCTTAAGGAGGGCCTCGTTCTCCTTGATTATCGCGAGGTTGCTGACCAGCATGAGCTGCTTGTTGAGCTGCATGTGCGTCTTCTGGAGGTTCTTCTTGCGCTGGTTGAGGGTCTTGATCTTCGTCGCTATTGTGAGCTCCTCGCTTTTACTCCTGGCCATCTTTGCCTGTTCGAAGAGCCTCGCTATCTCTTGGTCTATTGATGATATTTCCTTTTCCAGCTTCTCAATCTGATATTCCAGCTTTATCTGGCTCTCCCTGAGCTTCGGGAGAGGTATATCCAAGGGGTTCTTCCGCCCAAAAAAGCGGGAGAAGATCGTCATGACTCCTCGTCCTCCTCAAGTTTGGTATCCACTGAGACAACCTTCTCCGCCACCTCTTCCACGTCGGCTTCCCCTGCCTCAACCTGGCTCCAGGCTTTCATGAGCTCCTTCTCGGTCTCGTCCTCACCCTCTTCGAACTCCGCTATCTCCATCTCGAAGACCCTGTTGAGGCCCTCGACCATCTCATCGAACTCCTTGCCGTCGAGGTTTATCTTAATGAGGGCCTGTTCTAACTCCTCCGGCTCGACGCTAGTGAGCTTCTCCCAGATGCCGGTCTTCCTCAGCTCCTTCTCGTACTTCTTCACTATGATGAGGTTCTTTATGAGGGTGTACTGCCTCTGCGCGGTCGTGAAGTCCTTGAGCTTGAGCTTCTGCTCCATGTCGAGGCTCTTTATCTCCTGGGCGAGCATCTTCTTCTTGAGCTTGTCCGCCCCGATGCCCTCCTGAAAGAGCTGCTTCTTTTTCTTCTCGATCT
>Ga0256838_1001337_pt1 | contig 11944 bp, 10 predicted proteins | sample 4571419metaG_FD_185978 | JGI IMG/M metagenome (GOLD analysis project Ga0256838, IMG submission 185978) | Hydrothermal vent microbial communities from Guaymas Basin, Mexico - 4571-419 | ecosystem: Environmental > Aquatic > Marine > Hydrothermal vents | place: Mexico: Guaymas Basin | collected... | reverse complement strand
GTCTCTCTGGCTCCTTTATCATGGCCGCAGCACGGGGCCAATCGTGATTTTCAAGGAAATTGACAAGCACACACTTTTCTGAATAGATGTCATTCATCATCCATACCTTTTCATACATCTTGTCGTATGTTCCTGTGCCTGTCCATATGGCATACATGGTCTTATAAAGCTCATAGTTGTATATGGCATCAAATACCTGACACAGTTCATATTGTGGAGACTCGGAAAACCATATGAGATTTCCTTCGGGGTCTACCTGGTCTTTGACAAATGTCCAGAAATCTGGACGTATAAGACCAGCCACATCGGCCCTAAAACCATCAAAGCCAAAGTTTTTCCAGTAAGCAAGAACATCGGCAAGATAATACCATACATCGCCCACATCAAAGTCATAATCGTAGACATCCCACCAATCATCTATCTGTCTGGTAAAGTTACCGTCTTCATCTTTTAAAATCCACTCTGGATGGTCCTTAACTATATTGCTATCTGTTGCCGTATGGTGAAGCACGGCATCGTAAAGTACCCGAAATCCCATAGCATGGGCCTCTGATATAAACACGGCAAGATCCCTTTCCGTGCCAAGCATAGAATCAATGGAAAAATAATCTTTTATAGCATACGGAGAACCATATGCACCTTTTCTGTCTTCTTCTCCTGTGGGGTGAAATGGCATGAGATAGAGCACATCAACCCCAAGATTTTTTAGCCTCTCAAGGTCTTCGGTCATAGCCCTAAAACTGCCGTAATATCTCGGAAACATCTGATATATCGTCCACGATGTATCAAACATATATACCCCTCCCTAAAACTGCCAAAGTTTCTGGGCATCTATCTTTTCTACTTTATAATCCTTGGGAAATTTCAGCTTTCTAAGATCATGAACGCTAATACGGGGCTTAGAAACAACTTTGGGCGGCACAAACTCACAACCGGGAGCAGACTTTTCTACAGCTTTTCGCATACCAAAGCGTGCAAGGTGATCAAATATCTCCTCTTTGGCATAGCCAGCTACTGGATGCATTACCGGCACAAAAGCCCCACGCTCTGTAAATGTCAGGGCATAAGGCGTTTGACTGGCCTGCTCTCCAACAATAGTCCCCATAGCGATAAACCGGTATCCACGCTTTTTGGCTATAAATGAGGCGACTTTCAGCATGCTATATTTACACACCATACATGTGTTTTTCTTAAACTGTTTCGTTACCTGTGTTAGAAACTCTCGCCAAGGCACTATGATAAGGTTGATTTTTCCCTCAGGATATACATCGGCAAGTCCCGCAGCCAGCTGTCTAACACGTTCGGTCATGTCCTTTACACCTTGGTCCATATAGATAAGTTCTATATCAACACCACGCCTCATAAGCAGTAATGACGCAAGCACAGAATCAGGCCCACCGGAAAATAGCACACCGGCCTTGGCCTCCTCAACATGTATGGGGAGCCCCTGCATACCCTGTGCCTGAGCGTTCATATCCCACATGACAAACTGACCATTTTTTAATTCTGCTCCCACACTAACAGATGACACATTAATGGGTTCAAGACCATCGTATGATTCTGCTTCAAGAAATCTCTGTTTCTGCAAAGATGTGAGATAAGAGAGTATCTCCTTTTTATACTGTCTTGCCTTGTCAACATCATCTGTTTTATATATGAAGAAATACGGTGCTATGGGCCCGCTTTCGGGAATGAAATAATCAAGCATATCTTTCCACTCTTTTTCTTTTCCCACAAGGGCCTTTGACACGCGGGCCACACCTGGAGTTGTGCGAAGCATGAGTATAATATCGTCCATCTGTTCCATCGGAGCATCTATCCACCATTTACCCATCTTCTGATAAGGTTTTATAGGTATACCCCAACGCTTACTTCTCTTTACAATGTTTTTCATCAAGACCTCTATCATACGTTCACGGGTACCCTGAGCCTTGATACCAATTTCACCACCAAGGCGGAACATCACCTTTATCTCCAAGTGCTGATCCCCCTTTCAAGGACAACATAGCGATTTTTTAGCATCATTGCATCATCTTCAAGGATAGGGCTTTCAACCACAACGACACCTGCTATCTCTCTATCTACCATAAGGGATAGCCAACCGTCAACATCAATGGTGGCCTCGGCAAATGGCAGATGCCTAATTTCTCCCTTGGGTCCAAATTCTATGCCGGAAAAGTGTATATGCATATCTTTTAGAATTTCTGGGCCCATGGCCTTTTCAAGTTTCGTAAGAATATAATCCCAATCGTTATAGCCGTTGACCTTGCCTATGGTACGGGCCTGAAGGTGGGCAAAATCAATACACGGTTTCAGTCTACCATCAGACAACTTATACAACTTTATGAGCTCATCAAGTGAGCCAAACTGTGATAGTTTCCCCATAAGCTCGGGCCTTATATCTATATAAATGCCTTCTCTGTCTAAATCTTCAAGGACAATCTCCAGCTCGTGCCACACAATATTAAGCACCTCATCAGAAGGCCTCCCTTGATACCATGCAGGGTGGAACACAACCGATGTGGCACCGGCAAGATAGCCGATATATGCAGAGTTGAACAAATACTTTCTACTACGAATACGTTTTTCTTCATCAAGTGAGGCAAAGTTTATCCAGTATGGAGCATGAACAGTCAGTGTCAGTCCCAAACGTTCGGCTGTATACCTCACCTGTTCTGCCATAGCAGGCTTGAGGTACACCCCTCTGACAAATTCAAGCTCCATACCATCAAGTCCCAACGATGCCAAATACTCAAGTCCCCCTATCACACTCCTATCTGGAGCCGATAGGGGGATACCGGCTGTACTTATTTTCAACATATAGATACTTCCTTTCTATTTGCGGGCTATAATCTCCTCGTATCTATTCTGTGCCCCTGTTTCGTATGTTAAGAGTGCTCCGACAAATGCAATAAGGGCAAGGAAGAACAAGAACCAGAACCCCTTTATATATCCATCTATACTATACACCTTTACTCCATCAACAACCTTCAGCACATAGCCATCAAGAATCTTTCCAAACCAAGGGCGGGCTATAGCAGAACCAAGGAACCCCCCCATATTGACAATAGATGTAGCAATACCAGAAAACCTTGGCATATTAACCTCTTTAGAGGCCGTATAGGAAATGATAAGACCGGCAGATGTAAAACCCACAAGGAAGAACATAACATACAGTGCTATTCCTACTGTCAGCCAACCAGCCTTCATACCCCATATCATAATGGGATATAAAGAAGCATATATACCTACAACGGCGGCCATATACCATTTTCTACTGCGGAGCATATCGGACATGCTACCATGGGTAACGGCACCAAGCATATGTCCAATAATAGATGCCATCACATAGTTGGCTGCGGCAGTTTTGGATATGTGATAGACATCTTGAAGGAACTTGTTGCCCCACTGGGCTGAAAAAGCCATAAATGAGGCATATATACCAAAGAACACAAGCATGGGAAACCATGTATACTTATTCTTCAGAGCAGATATAAGTCCCTCCCAAATACTAACATCACTGTGCTCGTACTTATCACCATGTGGTGTATTTCTAACAAATAGGAATATCAAAATAGAAAGTAGCAGAGATGCCACACCAATAATAACACTGGTATTTCTCCATCCATACTTTTCTATCATCACAACCAATGGTGTCTCTGCAATAAGGGCACCAATTTTGCCCATAAATACCGTAAGACCTGACATACGGGTGAACTCTGTAGGAGAAAACCACGATGCCTGTATTCTCAGAGTAGATATGAATATAACGCTAACACCTATACCAATGATAAAACGACCTATCATAACCATATGGACATTTGGAGCATAGGCAAAGATTAGTGAACCAATGAAAGTCACAAGCATACCGGTGGCAGCCGTATATCTTGGTCCAATAGAATCGGCAAGCATACCAGCAGGCAGCTGCATAAGCATATAAGCCCACGAATACATAGCACCAATCATGCCTATCACAGCCGCAGTAGTACCAAAGTCTTTCATAATAAAGTCGCCCATGCTACCCATTGAATAGCGATGGAAGAACACAAGCATGTAGGCTATTACCATTACACCCCACACAAGCCACTTTTTATAACCGGTAGATGTCTCATTCATGATTCCCCGCACCTCCCACTCTTATTGACAATAGTTAAGAAATTATAACACTTCACCGCTAGCCTACATATGTCGTGAACACCAACTCCATTCATCGTATATCGCAAATTTATATACCCTATTTGCATGTAGTTGCTATATAATATTAAATAGAAAATCACCCTCTCCGAGTCTATGTGACCCTCTGGGCCACATAGACCGATAGGGCACGCCCGGCAACGGACGTACCTGCTGTTGCAAAGGGGAGGAATAAAGGGAGGGTGATATTTATGAACTACGGCGGATGGGCCGGAAAAATTCTTCGTGTCAATCTCACTACAGGAGAGATTACTGCAGAACCACTGAACATGAAGTGGGCCAAGGACTATGTTGGTGGTAGAGGACTTGCCACCAAGTACTTCTTTGAAGAAGTACCTCACAATGTTGACCCACTATCTCCAGAGAACAAACTAATATTCGCAACTGGTCCCGCTACAGGTACAAACGCACCAACCGGTGGCCGTTACATGGTCGTTACCAGAGGTCCACTAACAGGCACCATTGCCTCTTCCAACTCTGGTGGCTTCTTCGGTGCAGAGCTGAAGAAAGCCGGTTGGGACATGATTATCTTTGAGGGTAAGGCAGAGAAACCCGTGTATCTCTACATCAACGATGACAAAGTTGAACTGAGAGATGCATCTCACCTGTGGGGCAAAGGCGTATCTGCAACAACGCGCACCCTGAAAGAGGAGATTGGCGACGACAAGATAGAGGTTGCCGCCATAGGTCCTGCTGGTGAAAACCTCGTAAAATTTGCTGCAGTTGTAAACGATGAGCACCGTGCCGCTGGTCGTACTGGTGTTGGTGCAGTAATGGGTTCCAAAAACCTCAAAGCCGTTGTCGTCAGAGGACATGGTGAGGTAAAAGTAGCAGACCCAGAAAAGTTCAGAGATGCCCTTGTCAAATCTATGCAGAAGATCAAAGAAAATGGTATTACTGGCCAGGGACTGCCCAATTATGGTACTGCTGTTCTCGTTAACATCATCAACAAAGCAGGTATATTCCCAGTAAAGAACTTCCAGACAGGTGTATACGAAGCAGCCGAAGAGATATCTGGTGAAACATTGGCCGAGAAATACCTTGTTACCAACAAAGGTTGTTTTGCATGTCCTATTGCTTGCGGTCGTGTAACGAAGATTGACGGTGAAGAAGGCGAAGGTCCTGAGTATGAATCTATCTGGGCTCTCGGTGCCGACTGTGGTATTTCCGACCTTAAGGCCATCATCAAGGCAAACTATATATGCGATGATATGGGTCTTGACACTATTTCTGCCGGTAGCACCATAGCAGCAGCCATGGAGATGTATGAAAGAGGCATTATTCCTAAAGAAGATATTGGTGAAGGACCCGAACTAAAATTCGGTAATGCAGAGGCACTCCTCTACTGGCTTGAGAAACTGGCCAAGAGAGAGGGCTTTGGTGACAAGCTGGCAGAAGGCTCCTATAGACTGGGCGAGATGTATGGTCATCCCGAATTTTCTATGAGTGTTAAGAAACAGGAACTGCCTGCATATGACCCAAGAGGTGTTCAGGGCCACGCACTGGCCTATGCCACCAACAACCGTGGTGGTTGCCATGTTAGAGCTTACCTCATATCCCCTGAGGTGTTGGCCACACCTGAGGCAATAGACAGATTTGCCCTTGAAGGCAAAGCCCAGTGGGTAAAGATATTCCAAGATCTTACAGGCTTCATTGATTCTGCTGGCTTATGTCTGTTTACATCCTTTGCATTGGGTGCTGAAGACTACGCAGCACTTGTCAGTGCTATTACCGGTGTTGAGTACACAGCAGATACAGCCCTTGAAGCCGGTGAAAGAATATGGAACCTTGAAAGACTATATAACCTTGATGTAGGATTCACCAAAGAAGACGATACTCTACCTAAGAGACTCCTTGAAGAGCCCATGCCCGAAGGACCATCTAAGGGTTGGGTTGCCAAGGTACCAGAACTTCTACCAGAGTACTATAAGGTCAGAGGATGGGACGAAGAAGGTCGTCCTACATTTGAAACACTACAGCGTCTGGGTATTATATAAACCTGCATAAAGGGGGCCTTTGAGGCCCCCTTTTGTATTCCACGAAAGGATTGTGAGACGGTGGTTGAAAAAATCTTTAGAATATACACAGATAAATACGCAAGAGAAGAAGTATACAGAGAAGGCATAAAGAAGATCTCTGCCCCCATAAAGAAACTTATCACAGGACACGACTTCGTATACTACGAACGCCCCTTCGTAAAGGCCTTTAAAAAAACCCCTATTATCTACAAACAGGCTCTTGTTATACCATCCTTGTCTGTCAGAATTAGCAAACTGTATACAGAGGGTTTTCGTCCCTATAGAGGCTACAACTTCTATATAGACATAGGCAAAGTAGAAAAGCACGATGGCTACATACTATTCAAAGACCTGTTTCTTGACATCATAGAGTTTACAGACGGTAGAAAAATCATTGAAGACAAAGACGAGCTTGAAGAAGCACTAAAAAAGGGCTGGATAACAAAAGATGAATACAACCATGCCAAGGTCGTGTGTCAGAACATATGGGAAGAAGTTAAAGACATAGCTGTAGAGGAGTTTGTAAAAAGATACATAGACACCAAAACCAAAGCACTCTTTACGCCACCGATAGCGAGATAATTAACCGCCATCTTCAACGGTTTTCCATTTACCCTTATCGTCATATAACCTGACATAATATGAAGTAATAGCTAATACAACCCATATGCCAAGACTATTCATAGAAACACCGGATAGCAATATTAAACCTGCAAATAAGAAGCTCCCCCAGAAAGGCACATAGAGCATAAGGAGCAAACTGCTACCATAAAATATTAGTGTCAAAATCTGAGAAACAATAGGGTGAAGTAAAATCTGAAAGTGCATAGGATTATGATAGTGTAGAAGTACCTCAGTCAAAATAATATCTAGCCCCCATAAAATTACAGAGAGATAGATAACAAACTTTGTATTTCTCCTTTTAAATATAAGGGCAACTATCATACCCAATATTAGCAGACACAGTTTACCAAACAGGGGAAAGGCCATCACGGAACATGCACCACCTTATATTCCAGTTCAACCCGTGTGGGAATAGAAATATACATATATCCTCCTCTTAATAGCTTCAAGGGAATATGCAACCATACAACTCCAGACATATATACCCTTTCCTCTCCTACCCCCACATCTCTATAAGAGGCATATATGGGAAAAAACTCTCCCTTAGGGATACATTCTGTTAACCCCGCTGGTGGAACGGGAACATTGTGGAAAGCAAGCCGCACTTTGTCAGAGTAAATCTTACCATACCAATGACCCACAACACCTGGAGATTCAATGTTATACGCATAGCCACTAATAAGGCCATATGTTAGAGTAGGTGTCCTGACAATGTCTGATACTTTGGCATAGTCTAAAAACTGATACCCATCTCTACGGTAGAAAGACTTTTTTTGGTATTGAGGCCTGCCGGGAGGATTGTAATCCCAGCTATTATCAAAATCTGGACTGGGATCCAGATAAATAGGCTTTCCCTCTCGGTCCTTTACAGAAAACTCCAGGAAGCCAGACACCATGATATTTGAAACTTCATATATCTTTTTCAGATAATCTCCTTCGCTTAAATCTCTGAAAAGATTACCGTTTGTATATAGTGCCACACCAACTCTGGCATAATCACGAGCCCGATCATGATTTACCACAATGGGATATATCCTAATAGGTTCACTGGCAGTATATGTATCTTTTATGCCACTGCCATAAACAAAACCATATGGGGAAGAACTTTTTACCTTATAAGCATCTTTAGAAAACAGCACCATTAGAAACCCTTGCAGATCAGAATTATAAGGCTTTACAGGCAAACTAGGCCTTTCATAGTACCTACCCGCATAGGCATCATATAAGGCTTCATATACAGTTTCTCCTCTTTTTACACGGTGAAACTGTAACTTATACATGTGCGACCTCTTGTCATAAACATAGCTATTCCATACATAAGAAATGGTAAACGGTGTTACAAGTATCATGGCATGATGAGCCTCTGTAGCCATATCACTGTAGTGATAAAGGTCATAAAGCACGCCACCCTTTACAGGAATAGCCATACCGCGAAAGGTTTTACCATCTATATCCCACGATGTATCAAAGCCCGTAGAATACCCCGAGGCCACAGCTCCACCTATAAATGTATAAACCGATGTCTTATACTTCCCAACCGTCGGCCCCATAAAGGCCAAAGAGGTCAAAACAACCGCCACCAAAGCCAGCACCAGAATAAATCTTTTCATAGAAACAGCCTCCGACAATCATTTTCACAACTCAATCAATTTAACATACAAAATAATATATTTCATTTAATTATACATCAACATAATATTCTATCCAACCCCATTCCTGACACGCATAGGCAATAACCTCTTTCTTCTTGCAAGGTGCAAAGGTAAATCCCCATCTTTTTGTGGAACATCTGCAAACTCTATAGGGGTTTTAGACTCACCAGGATATATTCGTCCAACATACATAACACCACCACATTTGGGACAAATCTTCGTATTTTCTACATACATCATTTTCTCTATAATGAGCATGCTTTATGATTATCATGAAACAGAGGTCAAAAAGCAAAGAGGGGAGGCGTAAACCTCCCCTCTTTGGTGAGCCCGGAGGGATTCGAACCCCCAACCTGTGGATCCGTAGTCCACTGCTCTATCCAGTTGAGCTACGGGCCCAGCAAAGGGTATTTTACCATAGATAGACTTTCAAGTCAAGAACAGAGCAGTTTAAAAAGCAGGGTGAGAGATAGCCACACCCTGCTATTTATTTACCATTCATCTTCCTCTTCGTCATCTTCTCCATCAAAGTCCCAATCTCCGTCCTCATCTTCATCTACATCCCAGTCGTCGTCTTCCTCCTCATCTTCCCATATAAGCTCTTCGTCATCCTCATCGTCATCATCGTGAAAGATGTTCTCCCTTATCCAGTCATAAAAGCCCATAGATATCACCCCTCGGGCAGATTTTCTTTCATCACCCTCAGCCAGTTTTTATATGCTATCTTGGCAGCAACCTCCTCACCAAATGCCTCTATAAGGTGGTTGCCAAGCAGCGGCATCATATCGGCACCATCAAGATTTTCAGGGTATTTAGATAATCCATCAAAGTCTGAACCCAGTGCCACATGGTCTTCACCCATAATCTTCAGCATGTGTTCGGCATGTCTGACAATATCGGTAGGAGTTGCCTTATCCTCACATGTCAGGAACATGGGGGCAAAGTTGATACCTACAACACCACCACGACGGGCAATCTCTTCCATAAACTCATCGGGCAGATTGCGGGGTATATCGCACAGGCTACGGGCACAGGAATGGGTGGCAACAACAGTGCCATCAAAGTGTTTAAAGACATCTTCTACACCTTCATCGTTGAGATGGCTAATATCAAGCACCCATCCTAGCTCCTGCATTATGCCGAGTGCCTCTTTACCAAGGGTGGAAAGTCCTCTACCTGTTTGGGGTTTACCAAACAAACTGCCATCGGCAAATGTGTTAATGCGACTCCAAACCAAAGAGGCCATTCTCACACCAAGCATATGAAATACCCTGAGAAGTTCAGGATATCCATCAATAGGAATAAGACCCTCAAATGCAAGCATAACATGGGGTATTTCGGCATCATCTGATGGCAAATCGCTCTTTGTAAATACCCTCTTTACCCCTTCAAGTCTGTGAAACAGCTCTATCTGTCTCAGTGCCTGCTTAGTGCTATCTTGCCCACCACCAATATATATGGCATAGGTCTGAAAAATGACATTACCTGCTTTCAGTTTGGCAGGACTGGACACAAGGCTATCTATATCTCTTGTGGTGATGGCCTTACTGAGAAAGTCACTGTGGCCATCGGCAAACTTTAGCACATCCATCTTAAAGCGCCTCCACAATACGTTTGGGAACCCCCATCTTCTCAAGGTATGCCTTTCTCTCTTCACGCATTCTCTTGACCCAGTCCATGTAAATATCCATCTTACCCATCTTTTCAAAGAAGAGTTTGGGCTGTAGAATCTCAGCAGGCACTATCTTTAAAAGCTCGGTATTTTCTGGTGCATTTACATCAACAACATAGTAGCCCATATCTGGGTCTTCAACCCATTTGATAGTGCCCCTAAACAGATGCTCAAGCATGGCAGAAGAGTGGCGAATCTTTACCTTAAGGGCTTTACCCTCCTTCTCTGCCTTGGCATCGCCACCAACATAACCGGTATTCATCATAAATGTGATGATATCTGGGAACCTCTCAAGAAGCTCGGCAAATCTCTCTGCCTGCAGAGAGTCCTTTTCTGGGAAGAATGGATTGGTAAATGGCGAACGCACCTTACCACGCTCTTTACCGGCAGCAGATGTCTTTGTCGTCTCACCAAGCATGAAGTAGGCAGCAGCCTGATATGGATCTTTAAACAGCACAATACCGGGGGTTGCCGCATCGTCTCCCTCGTCTCTGTTGAGAATACCCATAAACTTCAGTGGTGGAATATCCTTAAGACCATAGGCATCGGGTATAAGGCTCATGGGAATAACAGACCTACCATTCTGAGTCCACACAACAAAGTCCCAGCCATCTTCGGGCACACCATATTCATTCACAACATCTTCGGCCTTCACACTGCCCTCAATATAGGCATCAACATTTTCTGCGGGATTACCTGTCATAATGAAGATATCTCTATACCTCTTCACATCTTCGGGAGACAAAATCGTCTTAGAAAAGTCGTATGTGCCATCTTCATTCATATAAACATTTTCTACCCATGCATCGGGGTGCACAGTGCCATTGTAGATAATGGGCTCATTTTCTTGCTTCAGGCCGAAGGTCTTGGCAAAACAACCATTTTCTGTGATACCTATTTTGCCATCAGACCACAGCACTATCATGTCGTCCTGTATAGGCTTTGTCACATCACCCTGCTTGGAGAATGTTGTCGTGGTCTTACCTGTGCCAGAAAGCCCCAATATGGCAACCGTATAGAGCTCATCGCCCACCTGCACAGCCTTGGCACCGGCATGAAACACAAGACCACCTTTACGGTATACATATTCATTGAGCATTCTCAGGGCACCTTTTTTGCTCTCGCCAAAGTAATCAGAACCTATAACATATGTCACAAAGTTATCAAGGTCTACAAACACCCCCATCTTACCGGGTAGATCATCTATAAGAAGACCGGGAGTCATTATAAGTGTAAATGTGGGATTAAAGGGCTTTTTCAAGCTTTCTTCATCTTCTACCATCTCACGGGGGACAGCCAGAATCTGCTGCATGGCAGCAATATTGGCTCCATCGGGTGTGTATATCCACCTAACGGGCACAGCCCTATCATCGGCACCAATATAGCCATCAATGAATATAACCTTACCCTGCTTCTTTATATACTCTTTCTGCATGTCAATATACTTCTGGGCTTCCTCTCTTGGCATAACCCCACCAGAATATTTTTCCTTATCGGCATATGGAGCAAGGACATAGGTGTACTTTGCCATACGGGCTTTTCTCATGGTAATACGGTCAAGATTACCATAGGCAGACTTTAGCACTGTAGGAATCTCTGATGCCATCTGCCTCAACTCTTCTTGAGAAGGATTGACTATCACCTCTACATCATCAAACCAACTGTTGTTAAACATCTCCCCTGCACCTCCACAAATATAAGAAGTAAAATACAATAGGTATGGTACTACAAAAAGCACTTATAAGGTGCATCTTTTTGAGGGTGAAAAGTAGTTTATTTAGACA
>Ga0256838_1001335_pt1 | contig 11988 bp, 10 predicted proteins | sample 4571419metaG_FD_185978 | JGI IMG/M metagenome (GOLD analysis project Ga0256838, IMG submission 185978) | Hydrothermal vent microbial communities from Guaymas Basin, Mexico - 4571-419 | ecosystem: Environmental > Aquatic > Marine > Hydrothermal vents | place: Mexico: Guaymas Basin | collected... | reverse complement strand
CTAAATCAACTGATATTGCTATATAGCAATATCAGTTGATTTAGCTCATCTAGCTCTCATTATAGTAAAGGCTTCATGACCAGGTGTATCCAAAAATGTAATTTTACCATTTTCAGTTTCAACTTGATAAGCTCAAATACTTTGAGTAATTCAACCTGATTCTCAAGATGCAACTTTTGAGTCTCTAATATGATCAAGTAATGAAGTTTTACCATGATCAACATGTCACATTATTGAAACAACAGGAGTTCTAAGTATTAATTTATCAGAATCTTCTTCTTTTAATAATTCTTTAATATCTCAAGAAAAAATATCTTCTACAGATGCTCAATCTGAATTATCTTTATCTAATTTAACATCAAATGCTTCAGCCACTATAGATGCAGATTCGAAATCAATTTTTGAATTTATGTTTACCATTAATCCATTTTTCATAAATTCAGCCATAAGCTTTGGTAAAACTATTCAAATTTTTTCTGACAATTCTTTTAAAGTTAAAAACTCTCAAACAATTACTGTTTGTCATTTTTTTTCTATAAGATTTTGTTTAATATCTTCAATACTCTTTTCTTCTTTTTTATTAACTTTGTTTGATCTTATAAAACCACCATCATTATCAGCTCAATAACTAAATCTACCTCTAGTTCTTCTATTTCACCCTGCTAATGATGATTTTTTCTTATCATTATAATTAGTAGATTGTCCTGCTTTTTTATTTGCTCAAAATCTTTTAGGTCAAATTGAATCTCCCCCTCATCTTATTTTAAACTTAACATCTCCAACTTTTTTTGTATCGTCAGTTCTAGGTCTATTAGAATTATATCTTGGTTTTTTAGTTCTATCAACATAATCTGGATCACCTCTTTTAATTATAGTGAATTTTTTTGGTTTATTATCCTCTCTTTTTACAACGTCCATTTTTTGTACAAAAGGTTTTTTCTTACTAAAATTATCTCTTTTAATAAATGGTTTATTTGTATTTGATTTTTTTTGATCTCAAGAAACAGCCTCATTATGTTTTGATGCTATTTTTGGTTTTTTAACTATTATTTTTTTCTTTGCTACAATTTTAGGTTTAGCTTTTCACGCAGAGCTATCTTTAGGAGTAACTTTTGAATAATAATCATCTACGACTGTTTTTTTATCTGGCATTAATTAAATTTACTGAATAAATAAAGAAATATTTGGGGTAGGATAAGTATTTTTTAAAAAAAGTCAAAAAAATATAAAAACTTGTCAAAATGTTTTTTTTTATTAATCTTTTTTAAATTATTACATTATTAATAGGAGTACTATGCAAAATCAAATCAAAGCACTAGTAAACGAATTATTTGAAAAATTAAATATAAAAATTGATTTAATAGAGGTAGAAATTGAGGAAGATTTAAATATATTTAATATAAAGGTAAAAACAGAAGAGTCTTGACTTTTAATTGGTCATAACTGAAAAAATATTGATGCTATTCAAAATATTCTTAAATTAATAATCTCAAGAAAAACTTGAGAAAAGCTTAATTCTAACGAAACAACAACTCATAAAATCAAATTAAACCTTAAAATTAATGATTATACAAAAACGAAAGATGATAGGTTGTTTGATTTTATTCAAAAAGAAATTTTATATCTTGAAAGAACATGAAAAGATATAAAACTACCGTTTTATTCATCATATGAAAGAAAAAAAATTCATTCTATTGTTCATAAAATGGCTAATAAATTAATATTTACAAAAAGTGTTTGAGAAGGTAAAGAAAGAAGATTATATATATGTAAGCAAAAACCTAAACTTACTATAGATATAGATTGAGACGATATTTAAAATAAATAAAAATGACTAAAAATAAGATAATACAAATAATTATAATTTTAATATTAATAATTAGTTTTTATAGTTTTTTTAAAATAAACAATTTAAACTATCAAAAACATAATGATATTAAAAAAAGTTTCGTAAAACATCCCGAAAATCTTCCAACTAAAAATACAGCAAAAAATACAGCATTTTGATTTAAAAATCTAAGAGCAGACATTTATTGGTTAGAATCAATTCAATATGTATGATCTAATGCAATATGAGCAGATTATAAAAAATATTTATTTACGATGTTAGATATTATAACAGAACTAAATCCTTATTTTAAACACCCCTATATTATATGACAATTACTATTACCAGAATATAATCAAAGGTATGAAGATTTAGATAAAAATGATCAAAAAAAATATATAAATCAATCAGAAGAATTGTGATTAAAATGAATAAAAAATTTTTGTGATGAAAATAAAATAAAATTAATTATCAAACAAACAGATTTAAGAAAAATATGGTCAGAAGAAAAATATAAAAATCCATGTAAAGAATATGAATTACCATATTATTTAGCATATGTATATCATTTTTATAAAAAAGATCCTAAAACTGCATCTATTTATTATAAAATAACTAGTGCAAATGAAGATTCATTAGAAGGAGCTAAAGTTTTAGCTGCAATAATGACATGAAGATGAGGTGAAAGAGAAAAATCTTATTTTATGTTTTTAAACATTGCACAAAGTGTTGAAAAAAATAATTTAGTTTGTAATAAATTTTCATCAGAACTTGAAAAAGTAGGTATTGAAATATTTATAAATAAAAATTTTACATTAAATAGACAAATATTAAAAAATATTTCACATACAAGGGATTTATTATTTGGTAAATTTAGTGAAGAAAGAGAAGAAGATTTATTATGAGATACAAAGTGTTGAAATTATTTAAATAAAGCAATTCGTGAATTAAATTTAGAATACATTGAAAAAGCAGACGAATTATATTTCAAAAAATACAATAAACATAGTTTAGATGCCTCAGAACTTTTAAAAAAATGATTCATTAATTATTTACCATTAGATTATCAACAATACGATGATTATTGAATAATTTATGAATACGATAATGAAACTAAAAATTATAATTATTCATTATGAAGTTATAATAAATAAAAACAACTAGTAATAGTTGTTTTTATTTTCTTAAACTTGATATATACTCCTTTTTATATATAATCCCGACATATTTTATATAAATAATAATAATTTTGACTATGAAAATAGAAAAAAATTTACTAGCTAATTCAGTTATTGAATTAGTTGTAGAAGAAGATGCAAAAAATATTGCAAAATTTAGAAAAGATGCAATTGCTCATATTGAAAAAACAGCTGATATACAAGGATTTAGAAAAGGTGCTAAAATACCAGAAAACGTATTAATTAGAAAATATGGTGAAGAATCTATTCACAGAATGACTATAGATTTTGCTATTGATTCAATGTATAGAAATGCATTAAGAGAAGAAAAAATAATGCCTGTTGCTCAATGAGAAATTAAAGAAATAATTAGTGAATCTCCTTTAAAAATTAAAATACTTGTTGAAGTATTCCCTACTATTGAAATAGATAATAAATATAAAAAAATAAAATTATCTAAAAATAAAATATCAGTAACTACTGCTGAAGTAAAAGGTGCATTATCAGAAATTGAAAATAAATTTACAAAATTTGAAGAAAGCACATCAAAAGCTACTAAAACTAAAATGTGAGATAGAGTAACTATTGATACTGATGGTTTCCTATGAGATAAACAAATGGAAAATACCTCTATGAGAGATTATCCACTTGTACTTTGATCAAATCTATTAGTTCCTGGCTTTGAAGAACAAATAGTATGAGCAAAAATATGAGATGAATTAGAATTTCCAGTTGATTTTCCAAAAGATTATCATAATGCTGATTTTGCTGGTAAAAAAACTACTTTTAAAGTAACTATTAAAAAAATAGAAAAAGCTGTTAAACCAGAATTTACTGAGGAATTTATTGAACAATTAAGAGGTAAAAAACTTGATTTAGATGGATTTAAAAAATTAATTAAAGAAGAAATAAAAGATACTAAAGATTCTAATGCTAGAATTGATGAAGAATGAAGATTAATTGATGAATTATTAAAAATTACTAAAATGGAAATTTGAAGTAATTTATTAAAAAATCAAATTGAAAAAGTTTATTCTGAAATAAAAGAAAACATTACTAAAGATGGTCATAAAATATCAGACTATTTAGATAGTTTAAAAATGGATGAAGAAACATATAAAGACGTTAACGTAAAACCAGTTGCTTTAAAAAGATTACAATGAGAATTAATTCTACATAAATTATATGAAGAAGAAAAAATTCAAGTAACTGAAAAAGAATTAGATAAAGAAATTGAAATGATTCTTACTAATTATGGTAATCCAGATGTATTAAAAAGATTAAAAGAATTATACGTTCCTGGTACTAAATATTATGAAGAACTAAGACAAAGAATGGGATATAGAAAATTAATTGATACTTTCTTTGAAATAAAAAAATAAGACTTTAAAGTCTTATTTTTTTTCTTTATTTTTTTCAGCCATTTTATCTTCTATTATTTGATGAAAAATATCTAAATTTTCTTCTATTTCATTATAATACTTTTCAAATAAAGTATCTGATGGTCTAATTAATAAATATATAAATATTCAGAATGGTGAAAGTATTAAAATAATTAAAACAGATACAATTTGTAACAATACATTATTAGTTCTATTTGAAACATCCTTCATTACCCATAATAAAACAGATATCCAAATTATAAAAAAATATAAAATAAAAAATTTTATAAATGTATCAAACGTGATACTTTCATATATATTTGTAACAAATAAAATTAAGTTTATTTCCATTTTTATTAATTATTATGATAAATTATTAATTTTCCATTCATCAATTTTTTTATGATTTCAAGACAATAAAACTTCTGGTACTATTTTTCATTTAAACTCTTCTGGACGTGTATAAATTGGATATTCTTTTTTTCTATCAAACTTTTTTGAAAAACTATCTTCTTCTAATGAAGTATTATTTCATAATACTCATGGTATATGTCTAATAAACGCATCTAAAAAAACACTTGCAGCAATTTCTCAACTACTTAAAACATATTCTCATATACTTATTTTATAATCAACATATAAGTCTATAATTCTTTGATCTATTCACTCATAATGACCACAAATTATTATAAAATTTCAATTAATTGTTTGATAATATTCTTCTATTTTTTCCTGTTTTAATAAATCTCAACTTGGTGACATATATATAACAGGTATTTTTTTTCATTCTTTTTCAAAAATAAATTCAATAGATTTAGACAATGGTTCTGGTGAAATAACCTGACCATGCATTCAATATGCTTTATCATCAACTCTCTTAAATTTATCACTTGAAAAATCATTTAATTTATGAAGTTCTAGTTCAAATAATCAGTTATCTTTAGCTTTTCAAATTATTGAACTTGAAAAATATGAATTAAAACTTTCTGGAAAAATAGTTATTATATGTATTTTCATTTTAATTAATTATATCTAAAACTTCTCTTAAAACTTTCTCTGGTGATTGAGTAGCATCCAACATATAGTCACATAAAAGTCTAGCTTCTCTTTCCTCCATTATAGCACTATTTTCCCTTCTTTTTAATTCTTCTTCACTAATATTTTCTCATCTTTTAGTAATCCTTTCCCTTAAATGATCAACCGGAATATTTAAAAAAATTGTAGAATAATATTCTGAAAATTCAGGTTTATCCTTCATTAACCTTTTCAATCACAATACATCTAATTCTTTAATAACATTTTTTCATTTATTAATTCAATTTAATATAACATCATCATATTTTGTACCATAATAATCTATTCAGTGTACGATTGCGTATTCTAAATATTCACCATTTTCAATTCAACTATCAAATTCTTCAGTTGAAATAAAATATGCGTCTATTCAATCTACTTCAAATTCTCTTTTATCTCTTGATTTATATGAAAGAGGTATATGAAAATTTAAATTTAATTTTTTTAATGAATTAATTAATGTTCATTTTCATGCTCATGATACTCACATTATAAAGTATATGTGTCCTTTATTCATAATATATATATTAACATTTATTAATCTAAATATAGACAAAAAAGCCAAAAAATCAATCTTTAAATTTACAATTTATAATTTATAGTTAAAGTAAAATTATATTAAGTAAACTATTCTTCTATGTCATTATTTCTAAAAAATTATTTTTCAACTATATTCTATATAATAATATTATATTTGTTTTATTCTCAAGTTTGATACTATAAAGATTTTTTAATTACAAATTTTCAATTTAAATTCATAGATTTAAATATTAATTCATTATATATTTTTCAATCAATAATATTATTATATATAATATTATTAGTTCCCTTTTATTATAAAAATAACAATAAATCAAAAGCATTAACAATAATAGATTCTTTATTTAAAAAAAATAAAAACAATAAAGAAAAAGAAAATATAAAAACTTCATTTTTAGCATTACTTGTAAAATGATTTTTTGCTCCATTAATGATAATATGGTTAACATGACATATTATAACTACTTTAAATAATATTTATTTATCATATAATGATATTTCATTTTTAACTAAAGAGTTTTATTTATATTTTAATAAACACTTTTTTTGGCTATTTCTTAGCATAATATTATTTTTTGATGTTTTATTTTTCACATTGTGATATTTAATTGAATCAGATAAATTAAATAATAAAATTAAAAGTGTTGATTCTTCTTTTATATGATGGTTTGTAGTTCTTTTATGTTACCCACCTTTTAATATATATACAACTAATTTAATATGATGGTATTCAAGTGAATTTCCTAGTTTTAATAATGAATATATACATATAACTTTAAATATACTTATATTAATTTTAATGTGAATTTATTCATGGTCTTCAATATCTTTATGATTAAAAGCTAGTAATCTTACAAACAGATGAATAATTGTAAAATGACCCTATAAATACATAAGACATCCTGCTTATATAACAAAAAATATAGCATGGTGGATTTGATGATTACCATTATTAATATGAAATTTTTATACATGAGATTATAAGAATTTTTTCATAGTCTTATTTAGTTTAATAGCATGGACATTCATCTATTGTCTTAGAGCAATTACTGAAGAAAAGCATTTAAGTAATGATTCAGATTATTTAAAATATAAAGATAAAGTAAAATATAAATTTATTCCAAAAATTTATTAAATAAAAAAACGTAGTAATAACTACGTTTTTTTATTTAGCGATTTTAGTTGCTTCTTGATATTCATCAATAAATGCTGAAAGTAAAGGTGCTGTTTTTCTAAATAAAGAAGAACCAAAACTTACTATTGTTCAAACATCTATTTGATTAAATGAATTTTGTTTAACATATGTTCTATGAGTAATTAAATCATCTATATTTCAATATAACGACCCATTAACTAGTAATCTATTAATAGTATCACCATTTATTCATTTAAATTTTCATCAATTACCATCTTTTACAATTGTAATATATGTTCAATCAATTGAATCAACACTTTTATCAATTAATATATCACCTCATTTTACAACAAATGCTATATTATCAGGAAATGTAATATCATTGTTTATTTCTAAATCTCAATTTTCTATAATATAAGTTCTAGCTCAATTTAAAGAAGAAAACATATCATTATTTATTTTAAAATTAGTATTTTTTAAAATAAATACATTATCAATTCAGTTATAATTTTCAAAATCTGATAATAATACCGAATCACCTAATGCGCTACCTGATGTATCTGAAACATTTGAAATATTATTTTCAAAATCACTTCATTCTCAAGCAACAACATTTACTGAATCTATATCATTTATTTCTTTGGAATAACTTGACGCATCTCAATTTGAAACTCACACTCAAACAAAATTTTTATTTTTATTTGGATTTAAACTTCAATTATTAGATATATCAGATATGTTTCAAACATTATTTGAAGAAGATAAGTAACTAGTTCAACCTCATGTTGTAACAACACTTGATTTAGCAACTCTTACATTTAATTCTGAAACAAAGTATGCATTATCATATCTAACTCAATCATGCTTAATTGTTGTAACTAATGTATTATCTGCATAATTTCAAGTAGTAACTTTTGCTCCTACAAAGCTTGGAATTCTAGAAATATATTTTTTAGAACTATTTGCTGGAATTAATCATAATGGTTCACAAAAACTTGAACCTATTAATGTAGATCAGTTTCTATCTACAACACATAATTCATCAAAATAAAAATCATAATCAGAATTATTTTGAATATATGGTTTACCTAAATTGTGAGCAATATAAGGATTCATTCATGCTCAAATAATTACATTATCTGTAACTCAAAAAGTAATTACCCCATCTCATGGTATTGTAATATCACATGAATTAATAGATGGATCACAAGTTCATGGAATTGTAATATCTGAATACGTACAGTTACTATTACAAAATCCCCAATCAGATTCAGATCATAAATCACATTCTTCCATTTCTAAATTAGAATTTGGTCTTTGCACTCTACCATCTCAACAAAATGAAGAGTTTCATCCTCAACTTGAAGAACTTGAAGAACTTGAAGAACTTGAAGAACTTGAAGAACTTGAAGAACTTGAAGAACTTGAACTTGAACTTGAAGAACTTGAACTTGAACTTGAACTTGAACTTGAAGGAGGTAATTCTATAGTACAAGTTGAGCTACACCCATCTCAATTTACATTATTTCCATCATCACAAGTTTCTCAGTTACTCACAACAGCATCTCAACAATATCTAAGTTCAACATTAAAACATTCATTTGAATGAACATTTAAATCATCAAATCAAACATTAGTATAATCAACCATATGTGCAACTCAAGCTGATGCTTCAGTTGTATTTAAGAAATAACCTAAATTGTAATCTCAAATATATTGTCAATTATTAGAAAATATATCATAATATCAAACATTATAAACAAATTGTAATGTTCTATTTGTATTGTTTGTAGGTTTATTAAAAGTACAATTAGCTCACATTGCTAAAACTCTAGTATTTGATCAAGGAGATAAAGTACTTATTCTTGACCAATCTCAAGAATTATTACAACCAGATAATAATGAATTATCAGAACTCCATATTGTAACTTTAGTTTTTCTATCTGATATTAATCTATCATCACTAGTTGAAAACATGTCCCCTATAAATCTAGATTCACTAGCTCAACTAATATAATAAATTCTATCTACGTCAGCTCATGCACAAGAATTAGTTTGAGTATTAGAATTAACTAATTCAATAGCATTTGTATTATTTTGAAATAAAACAAATGATAATATCAATATAAATATATTAAATATTTTTTTCATATTAATTTTTTAAATTAAAAATTAGGTTGATTCTTTATTTCTGGTATTTGAATAGTTTCAGTTTCTATTATTTGTTTATTTTCTGTTTCAGTTTGAATTTCAACTTCTTTTGTACAAGAAGTTATTATAAAAACTAACATAAAAATTAATCCTATTTTTTTCATAATCTTATATATAATAAATATTAATTATAATATGTCAAATATATTATAAAGGAGGTACTGTTCATCATGTTGTTGGTATAGTAATTACATCAGCGTCAATTGGTTCACTACTTGGATTTCAAGAATTATTAGATCATCCACCTCATCAATTTCATGAAATTGTATCAGCTAATCATTTAATCATTAAAAAACTAATAGGCAAAGTAGAAGTTTTAAGACTTGTTATATCCATATTAAAATCAGTAGGTTCAAGTTTTTCTAAAATATTACTTGATCATGGAATGATTAATACATTTGTACATTCTGGTCTTAAGTAAATATCATATATTTTAGTAATAGTTACTTTTTCTCAATTTTTTTTATATAAAACAACTTCTTTTTCAATTACAGTATGAAACAAATGAGTATCACCTCTTTTTTCTTGTAATCATAAACTAGATGTTATTTCATCACTTGAAAGTCTTTTATTTCTTGCTGTATTAACAATATTATTATTAATATCACTTAATTTAATTGATTCCCATTTTTCAGTTATTGCTGACTCTAAATCAGTTTCAGTTATATCAGTAATTCAAGCTTTTACAATTAGTCATGAAATAATATTTCATAATATGTTTCTAGAAGGAATTGTTCATCCTTTTTCAGTAGTTTCATTTTGCATTTTTTCTAATGCTTCCTCATATGTAGAATCAATATCTAATGGTTCTCAATATTTAAATTTTCTTTCAGAAGTATTATTAATTCTTTTTAATCCTACTTTTTTATTTATATTATTTAATCTATAATTTTTCCAAACATTAAGAGATGTATTATTTTTATGTGCACTTGAAATAATATCAAAATATTCTCTTACCTCTTTAATTTGATTTATTTCTTTTAATACTTCAACATATTCTTCAGGATTATTAGTATCTTCTAATTGTTCTATTTTTTCTGAAACATTTTCATTTGTAGGAAAAGCTTTCAATAAATCACTAGATGATTCAAATACAGAAATAATTGAAAATCTTTTAAATAATTCACTATTTTCTTCTTCTAATACAGAAATAGCTTTTTTAGCAAAAATATATTCATTAGCAATTCATTTAGTATATTCATACCTTGAATCAACTCTTTTAATTCATTCATCTAAACCATCTTCTGTACCGAAAAAATCATCTTCATTATTTTGTTCTTTAAGTAATCAAATGATTTCTCAAGTTATAGTTAATTTTTCTCAAATATTTATATTACTATCTATATCTCCATTTTTGTGAATTACTTTAAATCATTCTAAATCATTTTTATAAAAATTATTAATTTCTTTTTGAGTTGGTTTATGATTCATTTCTATATATTTTCAACTTTTAGTAACAATAAATTTATTATCATCTACTTTTACATATACGAAATTTTCATTAGTCACATCATCATCAATATCAGAATCATAAAAAGGTTGTTTAGAAACTCCTATAAATGGTTCTGTTACCCAATTCTCTAAATTATTACTATTATAATTTTTTAAAGCTTTTTTAATTTTGAATTTACTTGGTAAAGATTCGAAAACTTTTATTGAATCACTTCCCCAGTCATCTATACTTAAAACATAAATATTATTAATTTTTTCTAAAGAAACATCATAATTAGATCATTCACCTATTAATTCACTAATAGTTCATAACTCATGTTTATTTCATGTTAATCTGTTTATTTTATTTTTTATTTCTCAATCTTTATCATCAAACCATCTTTCTACGAAATTAAAACCTCCAATTCTAAGTGTTTCTAGATCAGGAATAATTCTATCATTAAGAATTGTATTTAATACTTTCTTTTGTTTTAATGTTAATGTAGATAAATCTCATTTTAAAGCAAAATCAATTTGTTTATTTGAAAAACCATATCAAGTTAATGTCGCTCTTAATTTTCTCAAATTAGCTAAACTACTATTTCATGAAATTTTTTCTAAATTTTCAGTTGAATAATTAGGTTTTCAAACCATTCATCAATCTAACCAATTTTTTAATGCCTTAGCTTTATCCATAGGTACTCAATGTGATACTAAATTTTTTGCAAAATTTAATCTTATATCAAAAAGCGGAATATCTTGAAAAGCTGCCATTATAACAATATCTCTAATAGCGTATAATCATAAAGAGTATTCTCTTTCATTAAAAGAATTTCAATTTGAATCTTTTCTTTCTGGTAATAATTTTAATAATTCTTCATTAAATTTATCTTCATTATCTTCTAATTTTTCTTTATAAGATTTCATTTTATCAAAATAATCATCAGCATTATTAGCTCATACTACTTCTTCAAACCATCATAGTAAACCTCACATATCTGATAAAGTATCATCTCTAAATCAACCATCAAAATAAGCTTCTAATGCTTTATAAAATTCATCACTATGTTCATTTAATTCATTAATAGCTTTTAATGATTTTCAAGATTTATCAATAGATACTACAACATCATTTTTATTTGATTTTCTAGCATATATATTAGTATATGATCATTTATAGTCATTTTTTCAATTTAATGCTTTAATCGC
>Ga0256838_1001334_pt1 | contig 11996 bp, 13 predicted proteins | sample 4571419metaG_FD_185978 | JGI IMG/M metagenome (GOLD analysis project Ga0256838, IMG submission 185978) | Hydrothermal vent microbial communities from Guaymas Basin, Mexico - 4571-419 | ecosystem: Environmental > Aquatic > Marine > Hydrothermal vents | place: Mexico: Guaymas Basin | collected... | reverse complement strand
GCGAGGAGGTAGTCTATAAAGTTTCTGAGGGGGTAACGGGTTATGGAGTCACCAACGTACTTGTGCTCGTACAGAACGACCAGCCTGTCCCGGTGCGAGTCCAGCCACGAGTGAAGCCTTTCCCGCTTATTTCCCGTCCTCGCGAGGGGGTTGAGGATAAGGTAAACGTCAAAGTTCTCGTTTTCGAAGGGATCTCCAATGAAGACGTCCCCTTCAATTTGGAAGGGAAGCCCCTCAGCCAGTATCCTCCAGCCCTCCCTTGCCCATTCGTTGAGGATTATTCTGGCTATCCTCCTCGGATTGCCCGTCATGAGGATCCGTCCGGATTTGAGGTAAAGGATATCCGTCAGCCTGAGTCCCATCCCTTTTCCTCCAGAGGTTGTTAAACTTAATAACGCAGCCCTCTCAAAAATCTTTCGATCAGGATTAGGGTTTTGTGAGGGGATTTCTTTTACAGGTTAGCAAACCGCAAACTATATATCCCGTCTTTGCTCACTCAGATCGACAGCTGTATTCAGGGGTGTCCCTATGAAATGGAAAAGCGTGTTTGCACTTTTGGTTGTAGGGCTCGTTGCCCTTAGTGTAGCGGCCAGCGGCTGCATCGGGGGAGGAGGGGAAAAAGAAACCTCCAGCGAAAGTAGCAGTCAGACGAGCTCCCAGACCACTTCCAGCGCCTCTTATAGTGGTGCTATAGCCATCGTTTACGACGTGGGCGGCAGGGGCGATCTCAGCTTCAACGACATGGCTTATCTCGGCGCCTCCAAAGCCGCCAAAGACTTCAACCTCGAACTGGTCGAACTCCAGAGCAACAGCGAGGACGACTACTACAAGAACCTTGAAACCCTCGCCAAGGCCAAGAAGTACAAGATAATTATCGCAGTCGGCTTCATGATGACTGATGCCGTCAACGCCACGGCTAAAAAGTACCCTGACCAGAAGTTTGCAATCATCGATGGCTACATACCTGACAGGGACAACGTCATGAGCATTCAATTCAAGGAGAACGAGGGTTCGGCTCTGGCAGGTGCTCTAGCTGGCCTCATAGCCGCCAACGACGGAAAGGACAAGGTTGGAATCGTTCTCGGTATGGAGATTCCGGTTCTCTACAAGTTCGAGGCGGGCTACCGCTTTGGAATAAAGTGGGCCGAGGACTACTACAAGCAGAAGACCGGAAATGAGGCCAACATAGACGTCCTCTACCAGTACACCGGTTCCTTCAACGACGCCGCCAAGGGTAAGGCCGCCGCCGAGACCCAGCTCCAGCAGGGGGCGTGGGTTATCTACCAGGTCGCCGGTGGAACGGGCCTCGGAGTCTTCCAGGCGGTTAAGGAATACCTCGATGCAAGGGGCAAAAAGATGGGACCGCCGTTTGCGATAGGCGTTGACTCGGCCCAGGACTGGATTAAGCCGGGCGTTATAATCGCAAGCATGATGAAGCGCGTTGACGTTGGTGTCTACAACGCGGTCAAGGCAGCAGTCGAGGGCAACTTCAAGGGCGGTGTCGTGGAACTCGGGCTCAAGGAGAACGGTGTTGGCCTGAGCACCGTGGACGACGTTATGGCGATGTTCAACTCCCTCCCCGAGGATACCCAGAAGAAGAAACTTCAGGAGCTCGGCTTCAACAGCAAGGACGAGCTCAAGCAGTACCTCGAGAACACCAGGAAGCAGGTTCCCGACTGGATCTGGCAGGCCGTAGATGAGCTCAAGCAGAAGATAATCAACGGCGAGATTAAGGTTCCCGCCCCGATGGACAAGGAGGGCATCGAAAAGATCAGGCAGGCCGGCACCTGGCAGGAAATGGAGCAGCTCGCCAGCAGCTGATTCTTTCTTTTTTCTCATTGATCCGCGGGGGTGTTTCTATGGAGAAGAGACCGATAATCGAGATGCAGGGAATCGTCAAGGTGTATCCCGATGGCACGAAGGCCCTCCGTGGTGTTGATCTCACTGTCTACCCGGGAGAAATCTTGGGTCTTCTCGGTGAGAACGGCGCCGGAAAGACCACCCTCATGAAAATTCTGTTTGGAATGCTCAAACCCACCTCGGGTAAAATCATTGTTAAGGGGAAGGAAGTTCACTTCAAAAGCCCTCTCGATGCGATTTCTATGGGTATTGGTATGGTTCATCAGCACTTCACCCTCGTTGAGGTTTTTGACGCCCTCCACAACATCATCCTTGGCATGGAGGGGCACGGCCTTTTCTCTAGAATAGACGTCGAGAGCGCCAGGAAAAGGCTCCAGAAGCTCATGGACGATCTAAACTTCCAGGTTCCCCTCGACGTTCCCGTCGAAAACCTCCCCGTCGGGGTGCAGCAGAGGGTGGAAATCCTCAAGATGCTCTACCGCAATGTCGACATCCTCATCCTAGACGAGCCAACGGCTGTGCTGACCCCCCTCGAAGTAGAGGAGCTCTTTGAGGTGCTCAGAAAATTAAAGGCTGAGGGGAAGACAATAATATTCATCAGCCACAAGCTCAACGAGGTCATGGAAATAACCGACCGTGTTACGGTTATCAGAAAAGGGAAGGTCGTGGGAACTGTAAAAACTGAAGAAGCAACCCCCCAACTCCTCGCCAGGATGATGGTCGGCAGGGACGTGGTGTTAAAGATTGAAAAACCACCCAAGGAGCCGGGCAAACCAGTTCTCAGGGTTGAGAACCTGTGGGTCAAGGGGGACAGAGGTGAGGAAGCCGTCAAGGGGCTCTCATTTGAGGTCAGGGAGGGGGAGATACTCGGCATTGCTGGGGTTGAAGGGAACGGGCAGACTGAGCTTATCGAGGCAATAACTGGCCTTAGAAAGCTGGAAAAAGGGAAAGTAGAACTCAACGGGGTCGACGTAACTGGCAGGCCACCAAAAGAACTCTACGACCTTGGAATGGCCCACATACCCGAAGACAGAACCAACATGGGGCTGATCCTCGACATGACCGTCACCGAGAACTCAATCCTCGGCCTCCAGTGGAGGAAGAAATTCCAGAGGGCAAGGGGGATTATAAACTGGGTGGCGGCCCGGAGGCATGCAAACGAGTTAATATCCAAATTTGATATAGTGGCGCCGGGTCCGGACGCTCCCGTGAAAAGCCTAAGCGGTGGCAATCAACAAAAACTCATAGTGGCAAGGGAGGTCAGTAAAGAGCCTGCCCTCATAGTGGCCGCTCAGCCCACCCGGGGAGTTGACGTCGCCTCGACGGAGTACATCAGAAACTACCTCGTCAAGCTGAGAAACGAGAACAAGGCGGTTCTACTGGTCTCCGCTGACCTCGATGAGATACTCCAGCTCAGCGACAGGATGGCAGTGATGTACGAGGGCCAGTTTATGGGCGTTGTAAAACCCGGAGAAGTTACTCTGGAAGAGATAGGTATGATGATGGGAGGTATTCGCTATGAAGAGCTCAAAAGGGCAAAAGGTGAGTGAGGTACTCTCCAAAATAAACGTCAAAGCCTTCGTTGAGAGCGTCCTGGCGATATTAATCGGGTTCCTCATTGGGGCGATTATACTCCTCGCTTTCGGTTACGATCCTGTCGATGCCTACGTCGCCCTCTTTAAGGGGGGACTGGCCTCAACGGACAACATAGCGGTGACCCTGCACTACTCTACTCCCTTAATGCTCACGGCCCTGACCTTCGCAATCGGTGCCAGAACTGGAATCTTCAACATCGGTGCGGAGAGTTCGTTCTACTTCGGAGCCATAGCGGCGATAGCCTTCACGAACATCTGGGGCAACCTGTGGTTCGGTCTGCTGATGGGTATGGTTCTCGGAGCCCTCTGGGCCCTTCCAGCTGCGCTTCTCAAGGTTTACAGGGGCGTACACGAGGTCATCTCCACGATAATGCTCAACTGGATAGGCTGGTACTTTGTCCTCTGGTTAATCGTGGGGCCATACGCAAATCCCAAGAACCCAATAAAGACAATTAAAGTGCCTCCCTCCGCAAGGCTTCCGCTTATAGGGAACACGGTTCTCTCATGGGGTTTCATCATAGCGGTCATCGCCTCAGTTTCCATATACTTCATACTGTGGCACACCACACTGGGCTTTAGCATGAGGGCCAGCGGTTACAACGAGAAAGCAGCGAGATACGGTGGTATAAACCCCAAGATGGCTGTCCTCTGGTCATTTCTCATTGGTGGTATGATGAGCGGTCTGGGGGGTGCGATGAAAATAATGGGTGACTATCCCGGCTATGCCATAAGTCAGGGAGGTGCCAACATTTACGGATTCGGTTTCGACGGAATAGGTGTTTCCCTCGTCGGAAGGAACCATCCCCTCGGCATAATCCTGTCCGCGATATTCTTTGGAATGTTAAAAGCCGGAACGTCTTCCATGCAGCAGACAGGAGTTCCCCTCGAGATAGTGAGGGTTATCCAGGGTGTGATAATCATAACCGTTGCCATTCCAAGCCTGTATGACCTTATAAAGAAGGCCTTAGGAAGGGGGGCTGCATAATGGACGCCGGGGCCTTGATGGTCATTCTGAAAAACTCTCTGATGGCCATGGTTCCTATAGTGCTAACAAGTGTAGGTGCGGCGTGGAGCGAGAGGGCCGGAGTCGTTAGCATAGGCTACGAGGGGATTCTCCTCGCGAGCGCGTTCTTTGGGGCAATATTCGCGGAGATAACAGGACACGCCTCCATCGGACTTCTTGGCGGGCTTTTTGTTGGGGCACTCTTCGGAATGCTACACGGCTTCCTGACCGTCTACCTCAAGGGAGACCACGTAATCCCTGGCATCGGTATAAACCTCCTCGCCGCTGGACTAGTTCCCTTCGGAATCATAGCTTACTGGGGCACCGCAGGCCAGCATCAGCTTCCCTTTACCCTGTGGCACCTGAAAACAAGGTACGGTGAGTTCAGCCCGATGATACTCGTCACGATAGCGATATCGATAATCACTTGGTGGGTGCTCTTCCGGACTCCCCTTGGCCTGCGCGTCAGAGCGGTTGGTGAGAACCCGGAGGCAGCGGATGCCCTCGGAATAAACGTCGAGAAGTACCGCTTCTGGTCAACCGTCTACGGCCACGCCCTGGCAGGTCTCGGCGGGGCTTACATGAGCGTTGACTGGCTCGGAATGGTGCACAAGACGATGTCCGGCGGAAGGGGCTTCATAGCCCTCGCCAACATGGTGTTCAGCAACTGGAATCCGCTCGTCTCGCTCATCGGCGGCTGGCTCTTCGGGTTCTTTGATGCGCTGGCAACGTGGCTCGCTCCAAAGCACTTGGTTCCAGAGCAGTTCATCTACATGCTGCCCTACATAATGACGATAATCATCGTCGCGGGAATAATAGGAAAGGCAAGGCCACCGAAGTGGAGTGGAAAACCGTACAAGAGGGAGTGATTCAGCCTTTCAGCACGTAGCCGAGGGCTGTGCCGAGGGAGAGACCAGCGAATAGGGCCGAGAGAACGTAGGCCAAGTCGTAACCGTTTCCTTTTTTCTTCACTTCAACTCTCTTTTCACCCACCGCCCTCAGAACGTTCACCGCGTTCTCCCTGAGGACCTCCGTGTAGGGTCTGCCCTCCCAGAAAACAACAACCCCCGCCAAGGGCTTTCCGCTCTTTTCAGCAAGCTCAAACGCGGCGTTCCGAAGCTGAACCGGGCTCTGGAGGGAGTAAACTATCACATCGGATTCCCCGGCAACGGGTACGAGCTCGTCCACGCCCCTGGCCGGCACTTCCTCCTCGGGTTTTATTGAGGCTATTGCCTTTATTCCGAGCCACTCAACGGCGTACTGAACCGGGGGCATATTTATAACGGCGCTCTTGTTGGCAACGAAACCTGAAAAGGCCCACTTTATGGCACTGACCTTCGTCCTGAAGATGTCGAAGTCCCTCCGATACGTTTCCGCGTTGGCCGGATCGACTTTCTCAAGTGCTCCTTCCGTTGCAGATGCTATCGCCAAGGCGTTGTCCGGCTCGAGCCATGCCCCATGAGGGTTGTCTTTGCCGCCGTACCAGCGTTCGGGAAGGTAGTGGAAGCCTTTAACCTTGAAGTCGTCTATGAGCAAAACCTCAGCGTTGATGACGCCTTCTTCCTTGAGCTGGGCAATCTTGGCCTCAACGGGCAAGTGGCCACCTGTGGTGACTATTACATCCGCCCTCTGGAGGAGGTTTATCTGCTCGGCGCTGAGCTGGTACTCGTGCGGATCCGCCCCGAGAGGAACCAGTGTCACGACCTCGACGGAGTTTCCGAAAGCTTCCTCCACTATCGACGCTATAGGCCCTATGCTCGCCACGACGAGGGGTCTTCTCTCCTCCGCACCGGCCCCGGGGGCAATGAGGCCCAAGAGGAGAATTGTGAGCAGGAACGCGTGACCTCTCCTCATGTTAGATCACCCTAATTCAGTTCGGAAAAACGGTTTAAAAAATGAACCCAGGGGATTAGTCGTCCTTTCCGTTATCGCTCTTTATATGCGGCTTGCCGATCGCTATGGTGAAGCCCTTGAAGCTGTCGTCCTTCCTGTTGAACTCTATAGCCAAAGGAAGGCCGTTGTCCTCGTTGAAGACTATCCTTACTATCCTCGCCCGCGAGTGGTCGTTCAGGTAGTCTTCCTTCAGGCTCTCGTACTCATCGATAACTCGGTCGATGCTCTCGCTGTGCATGTCGTAGATTTCCCGCGCGTAGACGCTGTGGTTTCGAATCTCCTCGATCTTCTTTTCCCTGTCCAAGCTACCACTCCCTCAGGCTTTGCGCCACTTCCCGTCGCGGAACTTAAAAACCTTCCTCCTCTCTGCCATCCTGAGGGCTTCCTCGAGCTTGCCCTTCGGAACCTCCATTCCGTGGAGTTCCTTGAAGAGCTCGACTATCTCGTCGGTGCTCACCGCTTCCTTCTCGTCTAGGATGTTGTTCACGAGGTTGATCATGTCCTCAACGAAGTTCCATGGGAAGACTATCCACGCCCAGTCGATTTCCTCGCCGAAGTAGTCGGGCTTGAAGCGCGAACCCTTAATTGTGAGGAGCGTGGCTGTTCTTATCTCGGCAGGCTTCTGGTTCTCGACGTAGTTCTTGGCGAGGGTTAAGCTCTCGCCCGTGTCGCTGATGTCATCAACGATGAGAACCTTCTTGCCGCCCAAGTCGTAGCTGGTGCCGTACTTGAGCCTGGCCTTGCCATCCGGGGTTGCGGTAACACCCCAGTGCTCGACCTTCAGGCTGACCAAATCCTTCACGCCGAGGTAGTCGCAGTAGAGCCTTGCCGGAACCCAGCCGCCGCGGGCAAGGCCGACTATAACGTCAGGCCTCCAGCCGTCCTCCAGAACCTTCCAGGCCCCCTCCTTGGCCCATCTCTCAATGTCTTCCCAAGAAGCAAGCTTAGCAGGAAACTTCTTCATTGGATTTCCCTTAAGAAACGGGGGAGAAAGTCCTATTTAAATTTTCCGCTGAAAGAAATCAGGAATAGCGGAGCTTGACGTAGAGGTTAACCCCGCTCTGAAGGGCAGCAAGGCCGTTGAGGGCTGTGAATATCCAGTCTCTGGGCGGGAGATAAGCGTAGAGGGTCAGCAACGCCGATGCCGTGAAGTAGATCAGGATGAACTTCATGTTCAGAGGGCACTTCTTGGTTCTGAGAGTTTCAATCGTCTGGGGAACCCACGAGCCGACGAGCATGAGCATGCCAATCAGGCCTATCATCTCAATCCACGCCATTTTCTCACCTCCAAACCCGGGGAGGGAGAGCATAAAAAAGGTTTTTGCACGATTTTGGCTCAAAAAAAGGTTATGAAATCCCTTCCTTTGAGAAAGAAACGGCAATTAAACGGTGGTCGCCATCCTTGACATGGCCCACGTCTTGACGTCCTCATCGAGGATGTCGTTTATTATCCTCATCGCCTCGGAAACCTTGCCCTCCCTCGCGAGCTTTAAGGCAACCTCCGCCTGTATCTTCGACCTGTTGGAAAGATCCCTGATGAACTCCGCTACCCTAAGGGCCTCCTCGTGAAGTCCGAGCGACAGGAAGTCGAAGGCGAGGCTCATGAGGGCCTTGGTGGCGTCTCCGGATGGCAGATCGGACGTGACGTTGATAGCCCTCTCGAGGGCCTCCCGATAATCCCTCCCCTCCCTGGCCAGGTAAACCGCTATCTTGGAGAAGGCCTTCGCCTTGACCTTATCGTCCGGGATCTGTTCGGCCATTTCCAGGGCCTCATCGTACCTCCCCGAGTTAAGGAGCCTCATAACCGTGTCGTAGAGGGCACGTGAACGGTACCAAACCTGCATAGCCTTTCCCCCAAACATCTAACGCAGTTGAGGTTTTAAACGTCCCGGTGGACAACTTTAAAAGAGATTCCTACCATAAACTCAGGGGAGTTGAACATGGAGAGAGACGTGTGGAAGTACATCACTTTTATCCTCGTCCTCATTCTCGGCGTTTTCGTTATGTCCACGACCCTTCTCTACCTCCAGAACCAGAGTCTCAGCAGTTACGTTCCCCCCAACGCCACCTGCAGAACCGAGGTCGTGATCGGTAACCAGACGGCCGAAACAGCACTCCAGGCAAGGATCGCGGAGCTCCAGTCCCTAATCAGGGCAATCGAGATGGAGAGGGGAGGCACCAACGTCACGAACGCGACAATAGCCCTTGTACCAATCTTCGGCGTTATCGAGGGTCAAACGGCACTCAACACAGTGACAACCCTCGAGAAGCTGATGAAGGACGACTCCGTTGGGGGCGTCCTCCTCTGGATCGAAAGCCCGGGTGGAGACGTTGGTGCCGTGAGGGAGATCTACCACGAGGTCGAGGTTCTCAGGGCCAAAAAGCCGGTCGTCGCGTACACGGGAGGCATAGCCGCTTCAGGCGGCTACTACATCGCCGTCGGGGCCGAGAGGATAATAGCGGATCCCCTTGCCGAGGTCGGGAGCATAGGCGTTATCTACGTCCACTTCAACCTGGCGGACAACTACGCCTCAAACGGAATAAAGGTTGACGTCTTCAAAACCGGGCCCCACAAGGACATGGGCGCCGAGTGGAGGGCCCTCACCGAGTACGAGAGGAAGAAGATCTGGGGAATGATAGACGCCTACTTCCAGAGCTTTTTACAGGCCGTCAGCATGGGGCGGAACATGACGCTCAACGAGACCAGAGAGTACGCAACGGGCGAGACATGGCTTGCCATTAAGGTGAACGGAACGCTCGTGGACGAAACCGGCAACTTCCAGACGGCAGTGGAGGAACTCGAAAAGCTTATGGGTGTTGAGAGCGCAGAGATTAAGGTATATGGCTCGCCGACCCAGAGCTACTCCCTCGGCGTCTTTGGGGAGGGAGCCCTCTACCTCGATCCGCGCTACCTACGGCTGAGGGGGTGAGGGCATGCTCTGCGAGGAGAAGCTTGAGATCTTCGAGAACGGCTTTGAGGACGGGAAGTTCAAGCTCAGGATAGAGTACTATGGAAAGGACGCCAGAAAGCTTCTCCTCGCGGTGATACGGGAGCTTTACCTTCCAGACTACGGTGAAGACTACGTCTATCCCTTCGAATGCGCCAAGGAGTTCTGGGGCATCTACCTTGACCCCGGCGAGATAGTCGCGGAAAAGCCCGACTTCAGCCCGGTTAAGTTTATCAACAGGAGCGTCATGAACAGGCTCGAAAAGACCCTCAATGAAATAGATGCCCCGGCTGAGATCAAGGAGAGCATAGAGCTTGAAAAGGCCGAGGTCGTCAAGTTAAAGAGAGCGTTGCTCGCGCTCGGAAAGGACTTCATCCTCGACGAGAGGGGCTACCTCATAGTCTTCAGCAAACCGAGCGCGAGGGAGCTGGTCCTTAAGTATCTGGGGATGCTGGATGAGGACTGAAACCCTTATCTGGGCGATCGTCACGGTTGTTATCCTTTACCTTGTGTGGTTAGTGGTGAGTCCCGTTGTTTCCCCAATAATCCTTGCCCTCGCAGTTGCCTACGTTACCTACCCCCTCCATGAGAAGCTGCTACCAAAAATCGGCCGGAGAAAGGCCGCCTTTCTCCTGACAGCCATAATAGCTGTTCTCTCATTTTTGTTCCTGATTGGGTTCGTGCTCTGGATCAACGACGTCAAGTACCAGATAGTCAGGTATATGGAGATATCCTTCACCTGGCTCCAGTCGGTAACGGTTTCCTCCCAGAGGATCAACGAAGTCCTAACGGCCATAACCGAGGGGGTAAGATCAAGGATAGAGTCCTACATCGTCAGTTACACGTACTCCATACCGAAGCTCGCGCTGGAGATCTTCGTCATGCTCTTCGTCTACTATGGGGCCCTAGTGAACGCGGAGGAAATCGGGAGGGAACTCTACAACCTCCTGCCACCCCAAAGGAAGGAGTTCGGAATCAGGCTCATCGAGGCCGCCCGCTACACACTGGATACCCTTCTCAAGAGCTGGCTCACCCTGAGTGTTTTGAAGGGATTCGCAACGGCCCTTGGCTTCTGGGCCTTTGGAATCGCCCCAACGAGCGGTGCAATAGCCCTCGGTATTCTAACGGCCTTCGTTGAGCTCCTTCCCTTCCTCGGTGGCTGGCTCATCTGGATCCCCGGTGTGGTCTACCTCATTCACTCTTCCAACTACGTTCTAGCGTTCCTCTTCGCCGTTTACTCCATAGTTTTCGTATCCCCCCTACCGGACTTCGTGCTGGCCCCCAAGATGACCCTGAGGAGGCGTGGACTGAACGCCCTCATCTCCCTTCTCGGAATCTTCGGTGGCCTCTGGGCCTTCGGACTCGTCGGAATAATAATAGGACCCGTCTCCCTTGGTCTGCTGGCGACGGTTATTGAGGAATGGAAAAAAGCGATGGAGAGCCAACCGGCCGAATAAATGGCGACCCTATAGCATCGAGCGCCTCCTCCACGTCTTTTTAGTTCCGATGATGCCCACTCACCCAAGGAGAAGATTTTCCGCAAACTTCATTAGCACCACTGCCAAGACCCATCAGGAGCCAACAAACGGGTGAGAGGCATGATAATCCGGACGCCGAAGAGGCTTCACCTCGGCCTGATAGACCCAACGGGCTCGCTCGGAAGGCGCTTCGGAAGCCTCGGGGTGGCGCTCCAAGGTGGTTACGAGGTAAAGGTTCTTCCAGCGGAAAGGCTTGAGGTGAGGGCTGAAGGGGAAGACGTAGAGACGATAAAGAAGGCCGTTGAGAGGATGAACTCGACCTTTGGAACCGGAACCGGCTACCTGATTGAGGTGCGGAAGACCATTCCGAGGCACGTTGGTCTCGGCTCAACGACCCAGCTGAGCTTGGCCGTTGGAACCGCAATAGCGAGGCTCAACAACCTGAGCGTTTCGATTGAGAGGCTCGCCGAGGCCCTCGGAAGGGGAAAGAACAGCGGGGCCGGGATTTACGCCTTCGCTTACGGTGGTTTCGTCCTCGACGGCGGAGTCAAGAAGGGAGTCCCACCACTTATAATCCGTGAAGACTTTCCGGAGGAGTGGGCGTTCCTGCTCGTGATTCCAGAGGTAGAGCCGGGCCTCGATGAGGAGGAGGAAAAGCCGATAATGGGCGGAAACTTCGGGAGCGCTGAAGTGGCCAGGGAGATAAGCCACCGCATTTTACTCGGCCTCCTGCCAGCGCTGAAGGAGAGGAACGTTAGGGCCTTCGGAGAGCACCTCTCCGCAATACAGAGGCTCGTAGGCAGGCACTTCGCGGAGTTCCAGGGAGGAGAGTTTAGGGAGGACGTGGAGTTAATCCTCGACTGGCTGGGTGAGAAAACATACGGCGCAGGCCAGAGCAGCTGGGGGCCGACCGTTTACGGCCTAATCCTGAAAGGGGAGTTCCAGAGGCTCTCGGCGGAGCTGAGTGACTATCTACGGGAGCACGGGATAAAAGCTAAAGTCGAGCTCGGCCTTCCGAGGAACACGGGAGCAGAGGTTGTAAGCGAGAACGCCTTCCTGGAAAGGTTGATAAGGAGCGTGGGAGGAAGTTAGAACATGAACGTTGAGGATAAGGTGGTCGAGCTTGCCAAGGAGCACTTCGGAAAAAACTTGATGTGCGTGCTACTGTTCGGTTCCAGAGCCAGAGGAACGGCCAGAGATGACTCCGATTACGACTTTC
>Ga0256838_1001333_pt1 | contig 12004 bp, 12 predicted proteins | sample 4571419metaG_FD_185978 | JGI IMG/M metagenome (GOLD analysis project Ga0256838, IMG submission 185978) | Hydrothermal vent microbial communities from Guaymas Basin, Mexico - 4571-419 | ecosystem: Environmental > Aquatic > Marine > Hydrothermal vents | place: Mexico: Guaymas Basin | collected... | reverse complement strand
CCGGAAAATCTACTGGAGATTTTTATATAGGTTTATCGGACGCGAGCGTGCTAAAATACAGATCGTATGAAAAAGTTGGGGAGATTGGCTTTGAAAACGCTTACGTCAAAGATGTGAAGCTTTCTGAAAATGGATATTTATATGCACTCGTTACAGCTGTGGAAGGTGGAAAAAATTACCTTGTGAAAATTAATCCAACCACCATGACGGAAGTTTCATCAAAACTTATAGATGATGGGACTTTTGAGGCGAATTACATCATTCCATATTTGGATAGGTTGGTTGTTCTGCTCTCCAAACCAGTAGCTCTTGCAGGTGGTTATATGGAGTATTACGCTGTGTACGATGATGAATTTAACACCATAGCTTCACCTACCACAATAGGGTGGATGGATGTGTATCCATTCGGCAAGAGTATACTGAATCCTGGATACGGCGTGGATTCTAATGGAAATTTATGGTTCTTTTTACAACAAAGAAATCCTCTTTACCCTTCGCTGAATAAAATTTCTCATGTTTTGCTGGTTATGGATGAAGATGGAAAATTACTTGCTCTCGAGGGAAGATTTGATAGAGTTGACCACTTCTCGCTGAAAGATGATAAAGGGATTGTTATAGAGTACGATGAATACTGGGGAAATGAACATTTAAAAACCTTTTCTTTGGTGAAAAGTGAGTGAAGGGGGCTTAAGCCCCTTTCGTTATTTGATCTTCTTATAAAATTGCAAAAAATAAACTCTAACACCGCTGTTAAGGAAAGGAATCGTTTTGTCTGGAGAAATTTTTAAAAATCTTTGAGGGTTCTTGTAAGGAGAAACAAGGTTTATGCTCCAATTTGGGAAGGTTTCGAATAAGATATGTATATCCTTCCAAACTGTGTCCTCGATTCTTACTCCATAAGGAGGGTTTGAAACGATTATTCCAAAATCTTTATATGCCTTCACCTTTTTGAAGTCCTCTCTAAAAACCTTTACATCTGCACCAGCTCTTTCCATATTTTCTATAGAAACTTTAAGGATTTCTTCATCAATATCAGAACAGAATATCTCGGGTTTTGCCGCTTTTATTCCATCAACTGCCTTTTCTCTTTCAATTTTGTACAACTCTTTTAGCTGAGGCCAATTTTCTGAAGAGAAATTTCTCTTTAAATTCGGCGGAATGTTCCTTGCTATTAGGTAGGCTTCTATTGGTATCGTTCCAGACCCGCAGAAAGGATCGTGGAGGGGAAATTTACCATCGTATCTTGATAGGATTAAAAGGGATGCCGCTATGGTCTCTCTCAACGGTGCTTTTGAGTATTTCTTCCTGTATCCTCTCATATGGAGGCTATCTTTTCCCGTTGTATCAACCGCTACTATGAATTTATCTTTTCTTGCGTAGATATGGAACAGGTAAGGGACTTTTCCATCTACAGCTTTTAGTTTATCAACAAGGGCTTTCATAGAAACGGATTGTATGGAGCGCTTTGAGAAAAGTTTTGAATTTACCGACCGGACTTTTACAACTCTTACATAGGGTTTTTTCACCATAAAGGAAAAATCTAAATTCTTGATGTTTTCATAAAGCTCGTCGAAACTTTGGGCTTTAAATGTTCCAACTACATATAAAACCCTCTCTGCAGTCCTTATGTTTATGTTAAAGAATGGTATATCTTTGTAGTCTGCATCGACGAGGACCCTTCCCGTTAAGGAATCCACTATCTTGTATCCAAGGCTTTTTACTTCTTTTGAAACACCGCCTTCAAGCCCTAAGGTTGTGGTTAGAAGGAGCATATCATTCTATGAAATGGTGGTCGATTATGCCGAGGAGGAACGCAGCAGACTTTCCAGCGTACTTTTGATAATTTCGCTGGAATTCCTCTACATTGCAGCGATTCGTTATCGTTTTTATCGAGACAAAGTCAACTTTGTTCTCTCTGCAAACTTTGGCTATAGCGGCGGAATCCATATCTACAGCTATTGATCTCGTTAGTCTTCTTATCTTCTCCCTCATCTCGTCGTTATCTACAAAGCTATCTCCCGTTGCTATCCTCCCAACAAAAGCCCCTTTTATATGATCTTCCATCTTCTCTATGAGCCTAACGGAACCTTCTATGATCTCTACTTTTCCGTCTCTTCTTCCAAGGTCGTATTCGAAGTATTCATCGCCAATCACGATATCTCCTGGTTGTAAAAATGTGGAAAGGGCGCCAGCTGCACCGGTAAATATAACAGCTTTCGGATGAAATCTATCTATAAAGGCTTGTGTTACCATCGCAGATTCAACCTTTCCAACGAATCCGTAAGTGACAACCACCTCGTTGGGACCGATTACACCCCTTGAAAACGGTCTTTCAAGCAGCTGACCTGCTTCCAAAAGGTGAAGTTGCCTTCTTATTGGATCTATTTCTATCTCAAAAACGCCTAAAACCAATATCATTCTTTCACCTCCAGCTCATGGAGTTTTAAAATCGCTTCTTTAAAGTCTTGATGGAGCGGTGCTACAAATTCCATCCACTTTTCCGTTCTTGGATGAAAAAAGCCTATTTTTAACGCATGGAGCATGTGTCTTTTTATCCCAAGCGCTTCATCCTTTGTTGATTTGCCATACAATTTATCACCAAATATTGGATGCCCCACATATTTTAAGTGTAGTCTTATTTGATGAGTTCTTCCAGTCTTTGGAAACGCAAGAACGATCGATGCGACATTACCAAATCTTCTTATAACTTTAAATTTCGTTTGGGCGGGTTTTCCAGACTCATCAATCATCATCTTGAGCCTCATCACAGGATGACGGGCTATAGAAGCATCTACATAAAATTCTGTTTTCTCTATTTTTCCCCTTGCAAGAGCTATGTAAATCTTTTTAACTTTTCTCTCCTTAAACTGCAGCGAAAGGGAATTATGAGCAAGGTCATTCTTTGCAACTACCATAACACCTGTTGTATCCTTATCAAGTCTATGGACAATTCCGGGCCTAATCTGTCCACCTATTCCTTGAAGATCTGGCACTAAGTGGAGTAGAGCATTAACCAGCGTTCCAGATGCCTTGTTTGGTAGAGGATGGGCCATCATTCCGGCAGGTTTGTTAACAACCACGATATCTCTATCTTGGTAAAGAATCTCTATAGGAATATCCTCAGGAAGAACTTCTATCTTCCTCGGCTCTGGTGTCTCTACCGTTATCATCTCCCCCACCTTGACCTTGTAGCTGGGTCTCTTCATCGAGTCCTCCACAAGGACTTTCCCCTCTTTTATTGCTTTCTGTATCATCGTTCTCGATATCCATTTCGGTAACTTCTCCTGTAGGAATTTGTCCAGTCTCCAGCCCGCTTCCCTCTCCGTAACCCGCAACTTCACTTTTCTTTTCCCTCCATATGTAACTTAACACAAAAAGGACCCCACCAACTGTAATAAATGTATCAGCTATATTGAATATAGCAGGGAAATACCTAAGTTCGATGAAATCGACTACTTTGCCAAATCTGAGTCTATCGACTATGTTCCCCAACGCCCCTCCAATGATCATTCCCGTTGCTACGTTGGTTAGCTTAGTAGGGTTGAAGAACTTTGGAACAAAACACAACACCACAGAAACAGCTATGGAAATCCATGTTATAACATCCGTGTAATCAGGAAAAAGCCCAAAAGCTATTCCCGTATTTGAAGTTTTAACTATCCACAAGAGCCCAGGAACAAGCGTTATGCGAAAATACCCTCCCATCGAGGATACAATAGCCTTACTTATTTGATCCGCTATAAGAACAAGCACTATAGATAGTGCCAAATTATCTCACCTTCCTGTAGAAGAAGGGAGAAACAACCTCAAGACCTATCTGTCTGTAATTGAAAATCCTCTCCGTTGATCCAACGAAGATAATTCCGCCCCGTCTTAGAGCTTCCGCGAATCTTCTGTAAAGCTCTTCTTTTGTCTTCATTTCAAAGTAAATAACCACGTTTCGACAGAGTATAAGATCGTAATTTTTGTCGAAAGGATCCTGTAAAAGGTTATGCCTTTTAAACGTCACCCTGGCTTTTACGTTGGGCTTCACGTAATACAGCCCATCTCTATAATCAAAATATTTTTTCTTTATATCAGGTGGAACGTTGACCAAAGATCGCTCTTCGTAAGCTCCTTTTCTTGCCTTTGCAAGAATGTTTATATCGATATCCGTAGCTATAACCTTAGCTCCGGTAGGAGCCCTAAGTTCTTCAAGGAGTATTGCCAGTGAATAAGGTTCTTCTCCACTGGAACATCCTGCACTCCAAGCTTTAAATCTACTTCCGCTTTCTTTTAAAAGCACAGGAATGTACTTTTTCTTAAGCTCATCCCATTTTTCTGGGTTTCTGAAGAACTCCGTAACATTTATAGTCAATCTATCGAGGAATTCTTTTTGGGCCTTTTCGTCTTTCACTATAAGGTCAAAGTATTCTCTGTAAGAAGATTTTCCCCTTTTTTTTATAAGGATCTCTATTCTCCTTTTGACCCTTTGAGGTTTATAGCCTGTTAAATCAAGGTTGAATTTCTTCTTTACCTCTTTTATGAACCACTGAAAATCTTCAAACGGGAGCTCTCTCCAAGAACTTCCAGAATTACTAAAACTGGAAGTTGAGCTCGAACCCAAGAGCGATTTTCTCTGATTTCTTTGAAATCTTTCCAATGACATAGCCTTTCCCCACCTTCTTTGCAAATTCTGTACTGCTGCCACCTATTTTAATATATCCATCCTCAGATTTGAAAAAACTAAACCCCACTAGTTTTCCGTTTTTCATTTCATATCCCATGTAAAAGTTATCACCCTCGATTATTAGAAAAGGTGCCTCGTATATACCAAAAGCAATGTTGTCTAACTTAGCTTGAAAACATATATTGCGTAGACTTCCGTGAAATAGACTCATTCCTATGTTGTTTCCACCTAAGTATACACCTATTTTCCATTGTCCGCTTCCTCTAATGTCAAATAATAAAGGACCTATTGAACTAAAAATCCCCGAATTTGATCCAAAGAATATGTAATTGTTGTACATCCGTAAGATCCAGTCTTCTTTGTCAAACACCCCAGACCTGATATCAGGATGCTTTAAATATCCATATTCGAGTTTCACTTCATCTATATCTAGGTTAATGTATTTTATAGCGTCTTCCTCGTCTAGATATACTTGCAAGTTTCCCTTCCACAACTTGAAATCAAGCCACACATCAGCCAATGCCTTTAGCTTTCCCAGGTCTGTATCAAACAAAACATATACCCCAAATATCGGGATAGAAAAATTTTCTATACCGTTGTAATAGAGAGCCACTCCATTTGCAAAAAGAAAAAGCGGCAGGAGGAAAATTGCCGCTAGTATGAACTTACTCATCCTAAGTTTGCTATTATTCTCTCCATTTCCGCATCGTCCATTTCAAAGTTTGATATAACTTCCTGAACGTCGTCAAGTTCCTCGAGAACATTGAGCAATTTTAGTAGTTTTTCCGCATCGGTTCCTTCAACCTTTACGGTATTCTTTGGTATGTAACTTACAGAAGCTTCAACCTCGTATCCTGCTTCTACCAGTGCATCTCTAACTGCAGAAAGATCTTCTGGCGCTGTCAGTATCTGGATTGGGTCGTCGTCATCTTTAATATCTTCTGCGCCAGCATCAATCGCCAACATAGCCAGCTCTTCTACATCTTCAACCTTATCCCTTGGGATATTTATAACTCCCTTTCTCTCGAATATCCAACCGACTGAGCCGCTCTCTGCCATGTTTCCACCGTATTTGGAGAGCATGTGCCTAACTTCTTGAGCTGATCTGTTCTTGTTATCTGTAACAACTTTGATGAGAAGCGCTACTCCTCCTGGAGCGTAAGCTTCATAAGTTATTTCATAGAGCTGATCTCCACCAAGTTCACCGGTTCCTCTCTTTATAGCCCTTTCGATGTTATCTTTTGGCATGTTCGCCGCTCTCGCTCTTTCAATGGCTGCCCTGAGCCTTGGGTTCTTATCGGGATCTCCACCACCTTCACGGGCGGCAACTATTATCTCCCTTATGAGTTTTGTAAATACCTTAGACCTTTTCGCATCCTGGGCCATTTTCCTGTGTTTTATATTCGCCCACTTGTTGTGTCCGGACATTCAAACACACCTCCTCAAGAATATCTTATTACCATTATAGTAGTATCATCGTGTTGGGGTGCTCCCCTTGAGAATTCAAACACGGCATCCTTTATTTTAAGCATAAGCTTTTCCGGATCGTCAGTATCCGTGCTTTTTAGAACCTCTTCTAACCTTTCAAATCCAAACTCTTCACCGTCTATATTTCTCGCTTCTGGCACTCCATCGGTGTATGCTACCACAAAGGAGCCTTCTGGTATATATATGACTTTCTCTTCGTAATCGTATCCGGGAAGTATACCTAAAGGTACCCCGTCGGCGGTTTCTTCCCTTATTCCTTCAGGTGATACTATGTATATTGGGTCATGACCGGCGTCAACTATCGTCAGCTTTCCATCGTCGGTAAGATGCATAGCAATCATCGTGATAAACCTATCTTCCGTTAAATCCTCTGCCAGCATGTCGTTAAGCTCCTCTATCAGAGATTTTAAACTGTCTGTAGTTTTACTCATCGACCTCAAAGCGGCCCTTGCTGAGCTCATCAAAAGAGCCGCTGGTACACCTTTACCGGAAACATCAGCAACTATCGCTAAGATTCCGTCCTTGAACATCAACGCATCGTAATAATCTCCTCCTACGTGTATTGCTGGAACACTAGTAGCAGCTAAGGTGACCTTTTCTGTTCTTGGCAGAACCTTTGGAAAAAGGCTCATTTGAATGTTCTTCGCTATTTCAAGTTGCTCTTTCATTCTTTGTCTTTCTATTTCATCCTTCATAAAAGCTATCCTGTCGAGAGCTGAAGATATCTGTTGAGAAACAGATTCCATAATTTTTCTATCTGCAGCTGTAAATATACCTTGCTCTTTCTCAACAAGGGCTATATATCCCCAATAGTTGTTTATACTCCTAACGGGAACTATTAAGACATTCATCTTTCCAAAGATGGACTCCCTGAACGAATCATAAAGAACTATACCATTTAACTTGCCTTGCTCATCTATTCTCTTCTCAACATTTTCAAGGTCTATTCCTGATCCATCTTTGTATTTCACGGTATCATCGGGGGTATCAAGACTTACAATAGCGCCTTTGAATGGAATAGCATTTTTAACAACATTCAAAACCTTTTTAATCTTTTCAAGAAGATGATAAGGGTATTCGAATTCACCCAGTATCTTATTTACCTCAAATACTGTGGCAAGTTCCTCGTAGGTTCTCGTGAGCTCCTCAAGTTGAGCCTCCATGGTCATGGAAAGCTCCTCAAGCTGTTGAGCGTAATCTTTTATCTCCCTTTCTACTTTCTCAAGGCAATCTTTAGCTTTTTCAGCTAATCTTTCATCTTCTATTTCCGATAGATCTATAACCGTTCCAGTGAGTTCACATAGCTTCTTGAGAAGCACTTTAAAATCATCAAGCATCCCCAATCACCCGCTTGACCTCTTGTATCAGTTGAACAGGGCTAAAGGGCTTTGTCATAACCTTTGTTGCCCCCAGAGAAAGAGCGGATTTTTCGTCCTCTTCTCCTCCCTTCGCTGTAAGAACTATCACTGGTATATCTATCCATTTCTCATTCTCCTTGAGTTTTTTAAGAACAGTGAATCCATCCATCTTTGGCATCATTATATCGAGGAGCATAAGATCAGGTTTTATACCTTCTGACAATTTTTGAATAGCCTCTTCTCCATTTGTAGCTTCTATAACAGAATATCCATGTTTTTTCAAATTGAATACTGTGATCTTTCTTAACACTGCAGAATCATCAACAACCATCACGAGCTTAGCCATACTGCTCTGCCTCCCTATCAAGTATTGAATCAAGCCTTTCATTGTCTACAAAAACATTTTTCATCACAGGTATGAATAACCCATCATGAATTTTTACTGCTTTAACAATTTCCCATGGAGAAAATAGCTTCTCCCTAAGTAAAGTATACTTCAAAACAACGAACTTTTTCAAATCGTATACATCAAATGTTAAAGTCAATTCCTCCAATTTGTATTCCTTCCTTTTTTTACCTTTCTTTATTATAAGAGAACTGTTTAATTTTTCCCTATCTATTGCCGTTTTCTCCATTATAAGAGAAAAGGCATATTTCGTTACTATAGTGTTTATGTCAAAATTTACTATCCAGACCCTTTCTGGATAAAGGCCATCCACACTTTTTTCCCTTATAGCCTTCAAAAAATCCTTTTGCCAGCTTTTAACCTCGATGGTGAGGTAAAGTGCTCTTTGAGCAACTCCCGTTGCTATCGAATCAAGATAAGATATTTTTGGAGTCGGATGAAAACCTTGAGAAAAGACAAGGGGAAGTTTTGCTCTTCTCAAATTTCTTTCTATTGCTTTATTTGTCTCCAGGGGAGACAAAAATCTTATCATACCTGTTTTTCTATATTTGATTACTACCTTCATCATCTCTCCATCAGAATACTTAAAGCTTCCTTTATCATCTCGGATAAATCTCCTTTGTCCTTCACCAATTTCACAGCTTCGTATGATTCTTTAGCTGAAAAACCCAAGGCTTTTAAAGCCTCAACCGCCTCAGACACAAGTTCATTTTCTTGTTCTACTTCTATGTCTTTTATCTCATCTCTAAGTTCAACAACGATCCTTTCTGCAGTCCTTTTTCCTATACCAGGCAGGGAAGATAAACCTGCTACATCCTCGGATTTTATCATCTTTACTATCCTGTCAACACCTGCTCCAAGGATTTTTACAGCTGTTTTTGGACCAAGTTTTGATACAGATATTAGCTTTATAAAGAGTTCTCTTTTTTTCTCGTCGGTAAAACCAAATATTTTGGGATCATCTCCCAACGATAGATATGTGTATATTAAAGCGTCATCACCTTCGTTCAGTGTGGATAAACTTTCTTCATCAAGATAAACCTCAAAACCAAAAACACCTGTATCCAGGATAATATGATCTTTTTCTACCGATGAAACTTTTCCTCTCAAAAACCGTATCAACAAGTTTCCCTCCTCTGCTGTCAAAAAAGCATTTTAACACAAAAGTTGTGGTATACTATAGTATCACCTCTAAAAGCGGAGGAATTCCCCTTTTAGATGGGGGTGGCGGGATGATTAAAAGAGCAACATTATTGTTAACGATAATTGCAAGTATTGTTTTATCCCTAACTCTCCGTGTTGGGATATGGGATGATTATCCTCTTGCCTATGTAAAAGATAATAAAGCAGCTGGAATATACGTTGATCTTCTTGATGAAATAGCTAAGAAAGAAGGATGGACGATATTTTACAGATATTATAAATGGGAAGACTTATTTCCAGCCTTAGCACAGGGAGAAATTGACTGTCTCGGTCCAATCGCTGATACAAAATCCAGACGGCATGAATTCACATTCAACTCCGAAGCGTTCTTCCAAAACTGGGGTGTTGTCATATCCAAGAAAACCATATCCAGCATATTCGATCTGGAAGGTAAGACGATAGGAATTGGTATAGATGATGTATATGGCCATTTTTTTAAAGAAATGCTTAAAAACTTTTCTGTAAATGCTGAAATTAAGGAAGCATACAACTCTTTCGAAGAAATTGCTAAGGATGTGGCAAGTGGAAAAATAGACGCTGGTGTTATTAGCAGAATAAGCGCTTTTGTGTTCGTCAACAAGTATAAATATCGTATTTCTTCCATCGTGTTTAGACCGGCTAATTTAAAATTAGCATTCCCTAAAGATTCTGCACTAGCTAAAGAGGTTATCCCGGTTATCGACAAATATTTAAAAGAATGGAAAGCAGATCCAAGCTCGATATATTGGAAAAGCGTTAACAGTTATTTGGGCGCTCCTAAAGGAATACCAAAAAGTGTTTTGATAGTAATAACAATACTTACTATATTTGTAGTAGGTTTTGTGTTGGTAATATTCATACAATACATGTTCTCAAAGAAATTGAAAGAGGAATTAGAAAAAGCAACATCAGAGCTAAAAAAGAGAAACGAACAGCTTGAAGAACTTAACAAAGAACTTGAAATAGCTCTGAAAAAATCCGAAGAATCCATGAACAAATCTCTCGAAATAATGAAACATGTCTCTCAAATAACAAATCTTGAGGTTAGTGAAGAAGAATTCATGCAAAAACTTCTTGAAATAGCTCTTGAGTATTTAGAACCTGCAAAGTATGGTTCCATATTTATATTGGATGAAAAAGGTCGTATGAAAATGATAGCATCAGTTGGACACAATAAAGAACTTTTCAATAGCCATGAATTCAAAGAGCCTTTTGCGTTTTATTACGACAAACCAATGATAGTTAAAGAAATCTTAGATGTTGATAAGAGAATAATGGACCCAGAAGATTACAAAGTGATCACAAAAATATCAAAACCTATAAAAGAAAGTTTGGCTGTACCTATAGCTGTTGAAAACAATAGGATAGGAACGTTAACAGTTGATATTCCTCCTTCGGAAGAGGGACACTTCACTGATAATCACATTAAGGTAGCTGAAGCTTTTTCAAGAATAGCTGCCACTTTTATAACATTTAGAAATCATATAAAGATCAAGGAAACATTCCATAAAAACATCATTCTTGCACTCGTGAAAGCACTTGACTTTTACAGTCCATACACAAAAGGTCATTCAGAGAGAGTAGCAAATCTTTCAGCAAAGATAGCGGAAGAGATGGGACTTTCTAAAGATGAAGTAAGAAAAGTCTATTGGGCGGGTATAATCCATGATGTGGGAAAAATATTTGTGCCTCAGGATATAATCAATAAGCCTGAAAGGTTGACGGAAAAAGAATATGAGCTTATAAAGTTACATGCAATAAAAAGTACAGAAATAATCGAAGAAATAGAAGGCCTTGAAGAGATTGCCAAGATAGTTCGTCATCATCACGAGAGGTGTGACGGGACAGGTTATCCCGACGGGTTAAAGTGTCACGAAATACCGCTTGAAGCAAAAATAATTGCTGTAGCCGATGCTTTCGACGCTATGACAAGTGAAAGACCTTATAGAAAAGCGTTGCAGGTTGTACAAGCTTTTGTTAGAGTCTTTCATAAGTTGTACGAAGAAGAAACCCCATAATTCAAAGCTCAAAAAACTCTCCATCTGAAAACTCTATTGCAACAGGATAATTTTGAAGGATATCTTCCTTCTCATAGTAGCAAAAATCTTGCGAGCCCTTTGTGTACAGTTTTATCGCATCCTGTCTAGAAAATCCCATCATCATCGCTTTTTCTATGACATACCTTGGATCGTGGGGAGACACGGGAGCATCCGTGGAAAAGCTTATATCGTACCCCATTTTGTAAAGCTCAAGGAAAGGATAAACCATTGAATCCGTGTCGATAATATCCAAAAGGCCTGATTCTTTGTCTTCTATATAAAAGTGTGGCTGGATGGAAAAGTGGGTTTTCTTAAGCTTTGGCAAAACTTCTTTTGGAACAAGTTGTGCATGGATAACTCTGTTTCCAGGATACCTTTCAAAGTAATCCGCCATGATCTCCATGGCTCTGTCTCCTATGATATGAACGCAAACTTCTACTCCATTTTCCTTTCCAAATTCAAAAATTTTTTCAATCTCGTTTTCCTTTAGCAAAAACATTCCTTTCTTTCCTGTATCCTTATACGGTTTTTTCACATAAGCTGTTCTTGCACCTATCGAGCCATCGGCAAAAAGCTTTATAGCACCCACTGTAACCCTATCTGATATTTTTTCAAACATCTCTTTTTTTGGATCCTTAACGGCAAGCTTTTCATATATCCTTATCTTCGCATCTTTTAAAACACTTACTAGCTCATCGTAGGTTATCCCATGAAGGTCGTCGGTGTGAATATAGCTAACGCCCACCTTGAGCATCTCTTTCTCCGCTACCTTCAAAGCTTTTTTGTAAAAACTCAAGTCAAAGATTTCATAAAGCTTTTCCATGTCACTTTCGTAAATAATGTTGTCTTTTAACTTGAGTTT
>Ga0256838_1001331_pt1 | contig 12021 bp, 10 predicted proteins | sample 4571419metaG_FD_185978 | JGI IMG/M metagenome (GOLD analysis project Ga0256838, IMG submission 185978) | Hydrothermal vent microbial communities from Guaymas Basin, Mexico - 4571-419 | ecosystem: Environmental > Aquatic > Marine > Hydrothermal vents | place: Mexico: Guaymas Basin | collected... | reverse complement strand
CTAACAGGACTTTTTTAGACCTAAACGCCTTTTTAGGGGTTTTCTTGTCTTCTTTCTGGAAAGGGCTGTTTTCGCGGCTTTTCTGGGGTTTTCTGCTTGGATTGTTCCTTTTCTACGGGTTTTGGGTCTTTTATGCCCTTAAGCACGGAAGTGGCTTTTTAGATGCCCTTTTGTGGTTTAAAAGCCGGAATTATGCTGCTGTTCTCTGCTATATTCTCCCTTTTGCGGTTTCAGGGGTCTTTCTGGGAGTTCTGGTAGTTTCCCTCTACGTTTACCTGCAACTTGAGGAGCTCTCCCGGTTTGAGGGTTTGGAAAGGAGGATGACGGAGCTCCAGACGGAGACTGAGAGGTTATACCGGGACATTGAGGAGCTCCGGGAGAGGATTGAGAGGTTCAAGAGGGAAGAGGTTGAGCTCGGGGCTTCTGTGAGTCGGTTGAAGAGAGAAAGAGATGCTCTTTCCCGTGAGGTTAGGGAGCTCAGGGAAGAGGCAGAGAATCTTGACTCAGTAATTAGCAGGGCTTACGAGGAGGGGTACAAGAAGGGTTGGGATGAGGCTTACGGAAAGGTCATAGCGGAGCTCCGGAGTTTGAGGGCTCAAAAGTCGGCTCTTATGAGGCTTTTTGACTCAAATAGGGAGCTGAGGGAGGTCTTTAGAAAAGTTACGGGTAAGCGTTTGGGGCAGTTCTTGAAGGAAACTAAGAGGAGCGTCAGGGATGAAGGTCTATGAGAGATTCCTTAAAGCCTGCTTAGGCAGGAAGATTATCGTCCGCTATGGCAGGTGTTCTGAGGGCCGGGGTGCGGGCAGGTGCGAGGTTCAGGGAGAGCTCCTTGCCTACGATAATCTTTGCCTGCTCCTTTTGGTTAGGGAGAATGGAAGCTATGGGAGCTTTGAAAAGTTAGTTCTAATAAACAAAAAGGAAATTGAAAGCATAGAGATTTTAGGAAGAGAGAACATACAGGAGTTTTGGTGGGCTTATGAAAAGCTTAAAGGGAATTAAGAAAAATTCGGGGCTTACTTATGCCCTGAAGTACGCCGCTAAGGTCTTAAAGCAGGGTATAGGAGTTTCAAAGAGGGAGGTTTACAGGAAGCTCGGCGGTAGGTCTCCTCTAATTCACTCATACTCAACTTTTAACCGCTACATGGGCATAGCCAAGGAGTTTGTTAACTGGGCAAGGGAGAGGGGAGTTAACAGGCTGGATAAGGTAACTCCTGAAGTAGTTAGGGAGTTTCTCCTCTCCAAGGCCGGCTACTGTTCCCAGAAAACTCTTAAGGTGAACGCCTCTGCCTTGAGAAAGTTTTTTGAGGTAGTGGGAAGACCTGACATTTCCGAGGAGATAGGGAGGAGCTACCAGGAGATTTACTCTGAAGGCAGGCAGTCTGGGAGAGCTCTGGCCTTTGCCCACCCTGAGAGAGTTATCTCTAACCTCAAAGAAGAGGTTCACAGGGTTATAGCGGAGCTCCAGCTTTTAACCGGAGCAAGGGTGGGGGACGTTAAGAAGATGGAGCTCTTACCCCTTGAGAAGAAGGTCGTTATAAAAAAGAGCAAGGGCGGAAGGACCAGAGAGATAGACTATTCAGACAGGCCCGAGGAGTTTGAGAGGATTAGGGAGCTCCACGGGAGGCTGAAGGAGCTTTTAAGGAAGAAGGACTGGAGCTCCGTTAGGAAGAGTTACTACTCCGACCTGAAGAGAGCGGCTGTTAAGGCCGGCGAAGTTTACACGGGCTCCCACGCATTTAGGGTTAACTACGTTAAGAGGCGTCTTGAGCAGCTGAAGGGGAGGAAGCTCCCCGAAGAGGAGGCTCTTAAGGTAGTGGAAACTGAAATCGGCCACTCCCGAATAGAGATGAGCATTTACTACTCAAGGGGATAGCAGCTTAATGACCCGCAAGGACTTAATAGATAAAGTTGCTGAGGAGTTCGGGATTAAGAAAAAAGATGCTGAAGCTGTTGTGAAGTTTTTGTTTAAGGAAATAACGGAGGCCCTTAAAAGGGGAGAAAGGGTGTCAATTCAGGGGTTTGGAGTCTTTGACCTGAAAGAGCAGAAGGAGAGGAAAATCAGGAATCCCCGCACAGGAGAGCTAATAGAGGTTCCCAGAAAGAAGAAGGTTTACTTCAGAGCTACTTTTAAGCTGTAGCGTCCCGTAGAATGTTTATGTCGATATAGAGTAAGACTATCCGTGAAACATTCTACTAATAATCTAATAATAGTGAGAAGTATAAAAAATGTGTGATTGTGATTTTTTTCTCAAGGAAGATTATTTTATCTTTTATTGCTGAAAGAGGAGGAGAACTATTCTTTGTTTTACTTCTGAGAGTTCGAAAAGTTGTTTCCATTACCCTCAGAGCGTCTCTTTTAGAAGTTCGGCCCTTCTACTTGATAACATCAAAAAAGGACACAAGCTGATGTCAGGGTCCTTAAAAAATTTCATCTATCAATGAATTTTGAAAGTGGCTATTGACAAAATAAGAAAGTGGTTCGTTCTTTAAAAAGAACGTGTGAATACAAATCATATTGAAAGGAAGATGCTATGTTGGATAACGTCTCGGTAACGCAAATTGCTCAGGGTAAGGAGATTGGCTGCAGGAAGTATGTATTAGGTAGGGTAAGGCAGAGAAGCTCTTATGTGGCCAGCTGGGGTGGAGACCTTTTTCAGAAAACAGTCAATAGTGTTCTGGTAGACAGGGGGGTTGCCGTCAAGTACAGGGACTTCCTCGAGGAGTTAGGGATTGAGGTAAAAAAAGAGTTACCCCCGATAAACAGTCCTGAAGTCCTACAGACGATATACAAGAATAGGGAGCAGCTGAAGAAGAGGATTAGTGAAATTGCCGGCAAGAAATTATACCTCTACCCCGACATTGAGATTGGAGGAGGGGAGAAAGGGATTCCTGTAAAAGTAACCCTTTCTAAGCTGATGTCTATCCTTCCTCATGAGGAGAAAGTTGGTTATTTCGACCTCGTTTACCTTGCAATTGAGAAGGAGAAGCTGGTTTTTGGGGGAGGGGAGATAAAGCTAGCAGAAAAGCCTAGGTTTTACCATTACGACCAGCTTATTATCTATCTTTACTTCCTCCTGATGGAGATAAAGCACCTTAATCTTTCTCTTGATGTTAGTAGGGAACTTGAACTCTTCCTGCCAGATCCGAAAAGCAGGAAGGGATTCATTTCTATTAGGAGCGAACTATCTGACTTGGAGGAGTCCTTCGAGATTATCCGGGAAAAACTGGAGAAGATAAACAGCTACGCTCACCTGCCCGTTTCCGAAGAGTGTCTTATCTGCGGTCATCTTGATGAATGTGTGAAGGAAGCTATTAGAGATCATGTGGTCTCTGCCTATAAGACACTTCGTTCCAAGAGGGAATCTCTCTTTGAAGAGGGCTGTGAAACAGCGGACAAGGTAGATAAAAGGAAGAAGGAGCTGTGGGAAGAGCTACAGCTAATTCCTGACATTGTTGCCTATGAAAGGGAAAGGACCCTCGTGAAAGAAAAGGGTTTCTGGGATAGATGGAGATCTGGAGAATGGGATCTTCCTGAGGTAGTAAGGTACAGAGAGAAGGTGAAGTCAGTTCTCCATCCTTTCCGAACTTTTTTATCCATTTTCGCAATGCCTTCTGCAATGGACATTTTTGATGTTCTCTTATACGCTGTTTCCGTGATTACTTTAGAGCCAGAGAAGGTAAAGAAGGCCTTGGAAAAGGAAGGAATAAACGTGGAATTCGTTAGGCTTGGAAAGCTTGCAGGGAACGACTATTACGCTATTTCTTTTGCGGCTTATAAGGCAAGTCGTGGCGCTGATGTTTCCCGGATATTCAGATCGTCACTTGCAAGCCTGCTTCGTCTCTACTCTCCCCGTTCAGACGAAAAGGGTCACATAAAGAGTGAAACAGGGCTCTTCATTGGTTTTGTCGACCGAGGATCTTGGAAAGTAACCGAGAGGAACTTCGAAAGGTCTCTCCTGGACATGAGTTCTGGATTCCCTAGACTCGAGAAGATATTTGCAGGATTGAACCTGAGAGATGATAACACCCTTTACTACTATTACCGGGGCAGTGGCACGATTGTGACAGAACTTCTTCCGCTTATCTACATGACAAACGAGCCTTTTATCTTCGGTTATCCGTCACTCATTGCTCTCTACCTGAAAGTAGTTTCAGAATCTAAAAATTTCTCGTTCGATCCTAGGAAAGTTCCCTGTACTCTTCTCAAGATAGAAGAGAAGAACAGGTTAAGCAAGTATCCGGGTTCCCCCGTGGAGATCGACTACACCAGACTCACCCTTAATAGGGTCTTTCGGAGTGTAGCCTCACCGGTAGCCATAGTGGACCACATCAAACTGGAAGAGGCCGGTTTTCTCAAATCCGGGGAAGGCTATGTTAGGTCTGCTGGATATCCCCTTGAGTATTTTCCTCTTCTCGCGTTTCTGACGGTCTTCAACATCTTTGCTGACCTGAGATTTTACAAGGAGGTGTGAGGTGTACAAGAAAGCAGACATAATGAGAGCTATAGGAGATTTGTACATAAAGGCATTTCAATACATAGCAGGCGTTTTTACAGGTTCCGAGAGTTTCCAAGAGCGCTTGAGAATAGAGTGGGCTCTCAAGAAGAACCCTGTCTACATTCCCGGACTTGGATTTAACCTCACTAGGGATTTGATGAAATACAATCACTTTGACAAGCGCAACTTTGAGCTCATGAGGGAAAAGACCGAGAAACTGCTCTCAGGCAAGTTCGACCTGCGTAAGGTTAAGGCTTACGTAAGAAACTACCTCGAAAGCCACAACGAAACGGAGAATTTACTGAACGACGAGGAAGAGTGGAAAAAACTAGAGAAGGGGATCTACGAGATCCCACTCCTTTTCTTCCCCCACGAGCCAATATTCCACATCTATCATGATTATATCACCCTCTTGGAACTCTACAAATCCCTAGACGGGATTCTCAATTTTATCAACCAGATTGAAAATAGGTATTTGGGGAATTACGACAAAGTCTTGGACAGATTCATCGTAGAACTCGGGATTCCGCTTACACCTAACAAGAGGAAAGTTTTCTCTGAGGTACTCTCGAACTCTATTGTGGCGATTGACGGGGTTCCGGGCTCGGGCAAGACAACGATGCTGTTTTACTTTTTCCTCCTTATCTCTGACATTCTCAGGAGGAAAAACGGTTACCCGGTCAATATCGTTCTCACTGCAAACACTCACGCAGCCGTAACCGAGTTTTTAAGAAAGCTAACAGATCATCTCATCAATAAACCTGCTTTCAGGGACTTCATTGCAGACCTCAATCTCAGAATTTACGCCTATTCTGAATCAGACAGGTTCCCGACAACTGTCAAAGAGCTAACGAGGTTTTGTAGCGAGGGAATACTCTACTTTGAGATTCCTAAAAAGAAGAGAGGTGACATTTTTAAAGAGGACAAAAAAACGGAAAATGCAGTCAACTTCATTGTTCTCCCATCTGCAAAGTTTAGAAAGGTAAGTAATCCTGGGAGGTGGTTAGGGAAGAGACTTACCCTTTCCCAACCTATTGATGTTCTAATGATTGAAGAAGCATCCCAACTTTCTGGTCCTGCTCTTATCGAAATTCTTGCGGGTATTAAACTTAAAGAAGACAGCAGAATTATTCTGGTGGGAGATTCAGCCCAGTTACCTCCCATATATGCCGTTGGCGAAAATGAGTCTCCTCTCTTTGTAGTTGGTCCATTATACAACCAGTTTACTTTCCTAGAAGAGAAATATGTGCTCCTAAAGCTATATGAGAGTAGGCGTTTACCGAAAGAGATAACAGAAGTAGTGGCAGGACTCTATCAGAAGATAGAAAGCGTGAAGGATCAACACAAACCAGTGAAAGTAGGGAAAGAAGCAGAGAAGATTTTAAATACCAATAACCTATCAGAATACCCTCTCCTCAGATTCGAGGTTGTTTACCCCAAGAAACTCCTCAAGTTTAGGAGGAAAAATGAAGTTGAGGCAAAAATTGTGAAATGGCTTCTCAAGCAGATTGATAAGAGCGTGGATGTTGCCACTATGACTCCATTTAAGGAACAGGAGGAATTCCTTCAAGAGTTTTTAAAAGACGTAAGGCCGGAATCTCCTGTCGGGACAGTCGATAAGATGCAGGGACGCGAAGTCCCTGTTGCAATCATTTCTCTTGTTTCAAACCATCCGGTCTACACTAAAGAGATTCTTCCATTCATCTGCACTCCGAACCGCTTAAATGTTGCCATTACGAGAGCCCAAGAAACCGTAATTCTCATTCATTCTGATACCTTCGAAAAAGAGGTCAAGGTAGCCTTTGACACCCAAGGAATTGAAAAGGCGAGGGAACTAGCTATTGGATACAAGAGGTTCGGCAGGAAGGTTGAAGATGTCACAGAGTTCCTAAGAAAGTTTCCCGCCATCAACTACGAGCTCGGCTATCAGATTATCAGAAGGTTCTTGAGGAAAACAGACAGGCTTATTGCTGAGCTTAAGAATTTCCCTGAGGAAGGAATTACTGTCAGGGTTTACGCCCGCAAGAAAAATACCTTCTAACTTATCTCCTTGAATGACTGCTGTCAGCTTTGCCTAAAAGGCAGATAAGCTAGGGATAGTCTATACGCCAGTTGAGTTAATAGATTTTCTCATAAACAGTGTTGAGGATATTTTAAAGGAAGACTTTAGCAGTTCCCTAAATACGTCCGAGACCAAGGTATTGGAACCCTTTGTAGGAACAGGAATCTTTATAGCAAGGTTAATGCACTTCCTAAAGTTGGAGGATTTAAAACGAAAATACACCCAAGGTGAGATATGGGCTAATAAGGTACTTTTGTTAGCTTATTACATAGCTTTGGCAAATATTGAAAGTGTTTATTACGAAAAAACTAAAAAATATAAGCCATAAGACTATTAAGACTATACCGAACTAATGGAAAAAGAAATAAAAGAACTTGTAAGAGTAATAATCTCAAATCCCCCGTGGAGAGCGGGACAAAAAGATGCCACGGATATGAATAAGTCTTTAAGCTATCCAATTTTAGAACGTTAGAACGAAGGATTAGAGAGACTTATGCAGATAGGTCCTACTATACTTCCGTTCATGACAGTTATGTCAAAGCTATTCGCTTTGTTTCCGACCGTATAGGTAAGAGGGGAACAATAGCTTTCGTTCTAAACAACGGCTTTATAGATGCCAAAGCCTTTGATGGTTTTAGAAAGTCTTTGGTAGAGGAGTTTAAAAAGATTTATGTTTTCAACCTAAGGGGGAATGCGCGAATTCAAGGCGAAGAAAGAAGAAAAGAGGGCAATAGAATTTTCGGTGAGGGTTCTCGTGCTGGTGTAGCTTTGTTAATCCTCGTAAAGGATAATAAAGAACAGAACGACCTGCAAAGGTTCATTACTATCAAGTTCCCGACTGCCTTAAAAGACAGAAAAAATTAAAACTCCTTAAGAAATTTGGAAGTGTTAAAAACATTCCTTGACAAGAGATAAAATCCGATGGGAATGGAAATATGCGATAATTACTTTATGGGCTTGTTTATCTAGTTCAGATATATCAAATGGTTTAGGATGGTCATTCCACCTGTCAATTATTGCTAAGTGAAACAGGTTATCTAACAAACTTTTGTAATAACTCATTTCCTTTCTCATAATAACATATTTAGAATGGCTAAAGATTGAATACCAGAGATTTTTGCTATTCTTTTTCAATAAAAGGAATTGTTCTATAATAAGAGTGAACCTTGAGAAAGAAGGGGTGGCGGCACCCACCCCAATCCTGAGGAGTAAGATATGCGATATGAAACAGTAGCTAACAAAATAATAGTCGGGAGCGCGAAAGAAGTCAAGCTCAACGGTTTTGTTGTGGTGGGTGCCGTCCTTCCCCTTGAGAGGAGGGAAGGATGGCGCAGGTGCAGATAAGCCAAGCACTCCCCCTCTCCCTAAAGGAGAGGAGAAAGCTCAGGAACCGACCTCCAATTTGGTTGATTCCCCACCTGTCAGATGACTATAACAGGCAGTTTGTTTATCTTCTTCAGGCCTATGACCCTGTATTGGATAAGATAGTAGGGGTTTATCCGTTCAGGACTTTAGAGAGCTTAGAGCTTATGCTCTCAGACCTAAAAGCTCAAAATCTATGGCCTTTGGTTTCTCCAAACCCTGTTTACGTTCCTAAAGAATTTTGGGCTGAGTACAGGCGGATTGCTTACTTTGACCCCGAAGCAACCGTTAACCTTGCAGTCAGGTATGACCTTTTAAAAGATGAAGCCATCTATACTTTCAACCTTCTCGTGATGGATATAGACAGTCCGTTTAGAAGTGTTCTACCGGCTTGGAGAGAGCTTCAGGAACTCTTAGGCCTTTATGAAGGCTACAGAGTGTTTAAAACCAAGTCCGGCCGTTTCAGGGCCTACCTGAAGCTTGAAGGAACGAAGGACCTCGAGAGAGCGAGGGAGCTCCTTGCTGTTATCTACGCCTTCTTTGAGAGGAAAGGTCTCAAACCTGACCCTACTTTTGTAGGAAGGCTTAACCACCCTGTTTTCTACGAAGACTATCCCTTTTACAGGTACGAGCTGATAGAAAGTGTAGAAGGAGAGCTCCCCTTCTACGACCTCTACCGCCGGGTTAAGAAGCTCCAGAAAAGGTTAAAGCTCTGGACGTTTAAGGGTAAAAACCTTACCGAGGAGATATGGGGTAAAAAGGCTCCCAAGAGCAAGCAAACAGCTAAAAAAGGTAAGATACTTAAAGCCCCAGCCTTTCGTAGGAAACTTAAGATGGAAAGGTTAGATGTTGAAAAACTTTTTGAGATGGCGGTAAGGACCCTTGCCTCTAAACACTCTTCTTACCGCTACATTCACGTTATCCAGCCTGCAATAGGTTGGGCTAAGTATTTAGAACTTGATAGGGCCTTTGTTACAGAGCTTCTTGTCTCTTTACTCGGAGAAAGCAAGCGAAAAGACGTGGAGAAAGGGTGGAAGTACGCCCGTGAGCTTGAGTTTACGGTTCCCGGAGAGGTAAGGTGGTTCGGCAGAAAGAGAGAGGACTGGGAAGAGGAAGTTATCTCCCTTCTGGTAAGGGAGAGAGAGATAGAAAGACAGGAGCTCATAAAGGGGGTCTTCTTTAACCAGAAGTGGTTGTGCGACCTTATAATGGAAGGACTAATTGAGAAGGGGGTAGTTACAAGTAAGTTTGTACGTTACGGCCGAGGGCGGCCTAAGAAAGTGTTTGCTCTCTCCTGTACATTCGGATTATCACTGAGGAAAGCGGTAGGTTTTAAGCTTACTGAAGCCATTAGAACAGCAGGCTTTAAGGGACAGGTAAAGGGTGTTAGTGAGCAAGGAAAGGATTTTAGCCATTTAACTAACTCTCTCTTTGAGAGAGTTATAGGTGGTGGTTGGAAAGGAGGAATAGAAAAAGGGTTAGAAGTAGTTAGTTATGACAATACTTGTTCTGGGGGTAATATGGGAGTTTCTGTGGATGGAGTCATCTTGAAGGTTCTTGCTGGTAGGCGTTTGTCTTTTGACCTGTCTCTTCTTTCCGGTCGTGCTGTTAAGGGTGCCTGGGTTGCGAAGTTTTCTGAGGAGAAGAGGAGAGTTGTTGTTTCTGGGGAGGTTTTCTCTTTTCAGGATTTCAGGAGTTTTGATTTTAAGGGTAGAGAAGCTGTCAGGTTTTACAAGGAGGTTCTACCGGAGCTCCCACCGTCTTCTTTTCTGGATAGGTTTGAGGGTAAGACTATTTACATCTACCCGTACGGAGCTCCCCCTGAGAGGTGGACTTTGGTCAGAGCTTATCCTTACCAGTTTCTCCTTTACCGGGCTAAGAGGGTTAAAATGCCTGACGGTTCTGTTCGCAGGTTTCACTACTACCAGCTCAGGTACAAGCTCTCCCTTTCGGCTTACACGTTTTTTAACCCTTACCCAGAGGAGCTGGTTAAGGAGGGAGAGCCTATTAGCCCTCATAGGGCCGGTAATTGGAGAGAAGATGCAGGGGAGCTGGTGAGGTATATCAAGGAAGAGTTTAAAAGGAGCGGGAAGAAGGAGCTGCCTTTAACTCTTGCTTTAAAGGACGGAAGGGAGATTACCGGGGTTATGCAGAAGTACGAGGGGTATAAGGAGTTGAGATTTGTTTTAAGAGCTCCTCAGGACCCGGTTAAGAAGATTGTAATTTTTAAACACGCAGTTGATGACTTCTGGCTGGAGTAGGTGGGAGCTCTCTGGGAGCTCCCGGTTTATCTAATAAGTCCCAAAAGGGGAGGTAAGCTTACTCTTGCTCTGTAGTCTGCTCCTCTTCCTCTTTAGCTTTGCTCTTAGACTTCAGCATAGAGGCAATCTCGGTAACAGTAGAGTTCCCCAGCTTCTCCTCTATGATGATTCTTATTAGCCTATTCAGCTTCTGCTCGTTGTTTCCGGCTATTCCCTGGAGGATATAGTAAAGCCTTTTGGGAATGGAGAGTCTGATTGTTTTGTTTGTTCTCTTGCCTGCTCTTCTGCCTTTGGTCATTTTTTCTTCCTCACTTTTAAAGTTTAATTTTGATTAAAAAATTATACTCAACTGCTGAGTCTTAAATGGGAAAAATTGCTATTCTGTTTAAATTGTAGGATTTTTGGGGATGTCTTAATAATTATTTTGCCCTTGTCGATTCTCTCAAGTTTGTAGTGAAGTTTCCTTATGAGACGCTGGTATTCTATTTCTTTGCTTTTTAGAAGCTGATGTCTTTTTCTGAGTTCCCTTAACTCCCTTTCAGTTTCCTTTTTGAGGAGCTCAAGCTCCTCTATTTTTTGTTTCTGCTGCGCTATTAAATAGTGAATCATCGCTCCATCTAAGTCGTTATTATTGTTGCGTTTCTTTAAAAGTGCAGGGATTTTTTGAAATAGGACATAGAATATGAGAAAAATGATTCCTGAACCAGAACTCACTACTATGAGGAAAGTTCCCAGATAAACTCCCTGGAGAGCCCAGAAGTCGGGGTTTACTGCATTACCCAGGCAGCGTTTAAGAGATTGAATAAGAGTTCGGTTCTCAAGGAAAAGATAGAAGAGGGCAATGGTTTCAATCAGGATAATGAACCACCTAACCACCTTCCTTATCCTTTAATACCGAGATTAAACTGTAAAGAGTAACGACAGTTAGAAGTCCCAAAACGGTGTATCCGAAAATACTAAGCACTAACATTTCTCTCCCTCCTCTCCCAAGTTAAGAAAGCTGCCCCATTTGTTTGTATCTTTAGCAATTCTAAACTTTGTTGAAGGGGGCATGTAATGACTGAGGTTATACCTGATGTAAGCTGTTGGTTATTGAATACCTGTTTTAGCTGAGAGATAGTAAACCAGTTTAGTCTGCAACTGAACTTAGTGTTAGTCTTTTGTACTATTTCGCATTAGAAATCTGCTTATAAAATGCCTTACAGCGGAGAGGGGCAAGTCCTTAAAATTCATTAGGGATATGATGAGGGAACTTTAGCTTTTCAACCTCTCTTCCCTCCTCTTTAGATAACTCCACAGGGTTGAATAGGGCACTTCCAGGATTTTAGCGATTGAGGCGATAGATACCCCCTTCTCCCGGAGCTCCCTAATCTGCTCCCAGTGTTTATCCAGAGGTGACGAGAAGCTCCCTTTGGGCCTACCTAGGGGTTTACCCTCTGCCTTTCTCCTTCTGAGGGCCTCCTTCGTTCTCTGGCTGATTAACTCTCTCTCAATTTCAGCGGCTATTGAGAAGGCCATAGCGAAGACTTTACTCTGGAGGTCGTCCTTTAGAACCTGCCTGTTTTTGACAACGTGGAGCTCCACTCCTTTGCGAAGGAGTATGGACAAAAGCTCCATAATTTCCAGCATTGACCTGCCCAGACGGGAGAGCTCCGTAATAATGAGGACGTCCCTCTGCTGGAGTTCCTCAACTAGCTTTCCTATTTTCCTTTCCTTCCAGCTCTTACGGCCTGATACGGTCTCCTCAACGAACTCTACGTTTCCCAGCTTGTTATCGTTGGTGTACTTGAGGACTTCAAACTTCTGGTTCTCAAGTTCTTGTCTGTCTGTGGAGACTCTA
>Ga0256838_1001326_pt1 | contig 12042 bp, 9 predicted proteins | sample 4571419metaG_FD_185978 | JGI IMG/M metagenome (GOLD analysis project Ga0256838, IMG submission 185978) | Hydrothermal vent microbial communities from Guaymas Basin, Mexico - 4571-419 | ecosystem: Environmental > Aquatic > Marine > Hydrothermal vents | place: Mexico: Guaymas Basin | collected... | reverse complement strand
AATCTTTTTCCCCAAAATAAATGTTTGATTTATTTTAGGAAATAGTATCACTTAATCCTAGCGTTTTTTATTATTTTATCGATTTCTTCATCTCTGCCGAATATTTTAAAATATTTATCGATTGCATTTTTATCATTCGAATCTTTTATATAATTTAAATATGCACTTTTTAGCATATTTTTGATTCTAGGTTTTTTATAGTTTATGTTTTCATACTCTTTCAGCTCTTTTAACGCGTCTTTTATTCTGCCTTTAAATGCTTTTTCTTCGGCTGATTTAAGTTTTTTGCCCCATTTTTCCTCATACAATTTATAAACATTTAATTCTTTCAAAAAAGGATATTTTTCTACAAGCTCAAAAGCTTTATTTTTATCCTCACTAAACAGTCTTAAAAATTCAAGGGATATCTGTGCACGTTCTAACAGTTCCCCGGCTTTTAACTCATATCCTTCTATATCTTCTAGTATTGATGCAATTTTTAAAACAAATTTAAATTTTTCATCCTTTAACGCTTTTTGCGCCAATAAATAAAGTCTTTGGGCATATTCCATTACTGCTTTATATTCTTTTGAATCTTTCAGTTCGGGATGTTCTTTTATAATCGCAAAAAAACCTTTAAAATCTTTTTTTGAGAGTTTTTCTCTGAGTATTTTAAACAGTTGTGTCTGTTTAAAAAGCAAATTTATTATAGGTGTTTTTTCACTGACGGTAATAAAATCTTTTAATATTTCTTTCGCTTCTGTAAGTTTGCCTTCAATTGCAAGTTTTTTTGCTTTTTCAAATTTAACTTCCCACTCTTTCTCGGCAAGTTTAAAGTATTTTGTGTTTTTTAACAGTTCAAACTGATTTGCTAATCGGTAAAGAAGCGCAAAATTTCTGTTTTCATACGCTTTTTTAAATTTAATTATATTTTCAAAATGAGAAACTGTTTTTAAAACCTCTTCTTTTTTTCCAAAAACATTCATAAAAGGTTTTAAAATTTCAATCGCTTTTGCCTTCAAACCGTTTTCAAAATATTTAACCGCTTTTTTTAAAGTCACTTTATAAAGAGTTTCAAGTTTTTCATAAGCTCTGGTCTTTTTTAAAAAAGGGTTATTTGATATTAATTCGTATGCTTTTTTATATTCTTCTTTCAAAACCAAATCAAGCAGTTCGTTTTCGTCATATAAGTCGGTGTATTTTAAAACATTATCTTTTACAAAATAAAATTTATCTTCAAAAACGGCGATTTTATCGGCATCAATTTGAAAGAATTTCTCATTTATTAAAACTTCTTTTTGCAAATCATATAAAACGACCCTGTTTTTAACAGCGATAAAAATATAATTTTCATATATATAAAAATCCCTGAATTCTTCATATAAATCGATTCTGTCTTTGCGCTCTTTTTTATCTTTGTCCCACTTAATAACATCCGCATATTCCGACGCACTGGTTAAATAATTTTTATTTTCAATTTTAACCGCTTTTTTAAGATGTAAATACCTTACTGTTTTTTTTAAAGAAAACTGATTTACAAAAAGCACACCTTTGTCAAAACTAGCGGCATACACCTCATCCTCACCGAATGCAATATCGCTTATAAAATCCTTATGCCTGACAATTTTTGACACCATTTTAAAAAGATTTAACGAATATAAAAAAATTTTACCGTCAACCCCGCCGCTGGCAAAATAATCCCTACCGAAAGCCACACTTAAAACATCGCCTCTGTGCCATTCATATTTGCCAATCAGTTTTTTGTTTCTGATATCCCAAACAGTTAAAGGCTTACCTGAAACAGAGAGTAAAAGATAATTAAATTCTTCATCTACGGCTATGGAGTTTTCAGTGGGTTTGTTTTGAGGCAGTTTTATTTTAAATCCGTTTATTAGTTTAAAGTTTTTATCAAATACATATACCCTGTTTTCAATATCGACAATTACAAAACCGTTAGAATTTATTTTTACGTAAGAAACAGTATTTACAAATTCTTTAAGAATTTTAACATTCATTTATCTTTTCCCATAAATATAAAAATAAGTATTATCCCCATTATTGTAGCAAAAGCAAACCCGGCTATTCCAAAAACTGATACACCGTAAATCAAAGGTGGTATTTTTGCACTTAAAATCATCGACGAGCCTATCAAAATAGCGGCTATAATTATTGCAACTGAAAGCCTGTTTGCAGAGCTGTTTACAGTTTTTTCAAAATCGTCAAGCCCCATATGTTCAAATTCGATTTTTAATTTTCCGTTTTTTAGCTTTTCAATAATATCCTGAATATCTTGAGGAGCCTGAAATAAAAAATCCTTAAATTTCATATTAAATATTAAAGATTTTTTAAAAAATTCGGAAAAAGAGAATTTTTTGTAATATTTTTTTACAAAAGGCTTTATATTTTCCACCGCATTAAATTCGGGATAAAGTTTTTTTCCGATACCTTCAATCGTCACAGCCGCTTTTGCCAAAAGATAATTTTCTTCTTTCAGATAAACTTTGTATCTGTTCATAATTCTTAAAATATCGTTAATTACCGATCTTAATTCGAGTTCTTTCAGAGAGGAATAAAAATACATCGATATAATATCGGACATTTCTTTTTTAAAAGAGGAAATATCGATATCATCACCGGTTTTAGAAAGTTTTATAACGCAAACTGCCGCTTCTTCTTCTTTTTTGTTTATTACAAAATAAAAAAACTCCATTAAATACCTCGCATCTTCTTCACTGAATCTGCCCATTATCCCGAAATCCAAAAAAACTATTTTTCCCTCACTTACCCAAATATTCCCCGGATGAGGGTCTGCATGAAAGTATCTATGAATAAAAACCTGCTCACAAAAAGCGTTAAATCCTTTTATGGCAATTTCTTTCAAATTATAACCGGCTTTTTTTAGTTTTTCAATTTCCGAAACTTTAATTCCGTCAATATATTCCATAGTCAAAACACGTTTTGTACAGTATTTTTCATACAACTTCGGCACTTTTACATCGGGATTGTTTTTAAAATTAGAAGCAAATCTTTTCAAATTAAGCGCTTCAAAATTGAAATTAAGCTCCCGTTTAATAGAAACCGCAAACTCTTCTATAATTTTAATACTGTCTATCCCGTAAATTAAAAATTTCTCCCTTAAAAGCCCGGCAAAATCCATCAATATTGCAATATCGAAATAAATTTTTTCTTCAATACCGGGTTTTAAAATTTTAACCGCCACGGTTTCACCGCTTTTTAAAGTGGCTTTGTAAACCTGTCCTATGGAAGCGCTTGCTATAAGCTCGAAATTTTTTTCAAAATCATTATATTGATCTCCAAGCTCTTCCATTAAAACATTTTCCATATCTTCAAAAGGAAGCGGTGATACACTGTCTTGAAGTTTTTCAAGCTCTTTTGCAAGTTCTAAAGAAATAAGGTCGGGTCTTAAGGAGAGAAACTGGGCAAGCTTTATAAAAGTGGGGCCGAGCTCTTCTATTGCTTTTCTTATTCTCTCCCGTCTTTTTATTTTATAATTCGGTTTTTTTTTATAATTTACACTTACCCCAACGGCTTCGATTAAATCACCAAAACCGTATTTGGTTAAAATTAAAATTATTTCATGCGTTCTTTTCAGTTTATAAAAATTATTTTTCATTATTTTTATTGATTAACTCTTTTATTTCTTTTTTAAGTTCGCTTATATCTTCTTTTGTGGCAACTCCGAGTTCGTTTAACTGTTTTTTTACTTCTTCTTTAATCATATTCTGAAGTTCATTTAACTTATCTTCGGATTCTTTTTTAAGCTCCTCTATAAGTTTTTGAGCTTCGCTTTCGCTAAGCTCACCTCTTTTTTTTGCCTCTTCAATCAATTCTTCAAATTTCTCTTTTGCAAGTAACGCGCTTCCGATTCCGACTTTAATGAGTTCTTCCATTTTTATCATTTTAAACCCCTTTTATTTTTTTTATTATATCATATTCTTAATTTTATAAAACAATCCTTTATTAACATCGGTTCTATTCTTTCAGCGATACTTTTTTCATCCAAACCTAAAAATCTTTCAACCTCGTCAACATTTCCGTGAGGTATAAATTTATCAGGATATTCAAAACTTTCGATTTCTGCATTCAAATGCTCTTCGTTTATAAATTCACTCAGCATTTCCCCTATTCCGCCCTCTTTTGCGTTGTCGCTTATTACATACCATTTTTTTGCCTTAATGTTTCTTAAAAGTTCTTTATCAAACGGTTTTATAAATCTTAAATCTAAAAGTCCGGATTTTATTCCTTTTTCTTTTAACATTTTATGCACATTGTACGCTTTTCCGACTCCGTTTCCGTATGCTATCAGCATTATTTCGTCACTGTCTATTAAAATTTCCGCTTTTGCCAGTTCAAAATCTTTGGCTTCGAAAATCCCATCTTCCAAACTAAAAGCTCCTCTTGGATATCTGAATGCACAAGGCCCGTTATGATATTTATAAGCAAATTCCACCGCTTTTTGCAATGTTGCAAAATCCCTCGGGGCAAAAAGAGTCATATTAGGGACTATTCTTAAAAATCCCACATCAAAAACACCCTGATGTGTTTCACCGTCCGCACCTACAATGCCGGCCCTGTCTATTGCAAACCTTACGGGATAATTATCAAGACAAACATCATGAATTATCTGGTCGTATCCTCTTTGTAAAAACGTCGAATAAATAGCCACAAAAGGAATAAAACCTTCCTTTGCCAAAGGAGCCATAGACGTTACGGCGTGCTGTTCGGCAATTCCCACATCCCAAAACCGCTCAGGAAATTCATTCATAAGCTCTTTCATACCTGTACCGCTTGGCATTGCGGCAGTAACACCCACTATTTTTTCATCTTTTTTTGCTAATTCAAGCAGCTTATTTGCATAAACTTTAGTGGCACTGAGAGTGCTTTTTTTCAAAGGATTACCGGTTTCAAGGTCAAAAGGTCCGACTCCGTGCCAATGCTCGTAATACCCTTCAGCCTGTTTGTAACCTCTACCTTTAATTGTTTTAGCATGAACGATTACCGGTTTTTTTAAAGATTTCGCCACTTCGAGAGTTTCGATTATTTCTTCTATATTGTGTCCGTCAATTGGACCTATATATTCAAGCCCCATTTCTTCAAAAAACACTCCGTGAACGCTAAACATTTCTTCAACTTTTTTTGCCATATATTTAACGTCTTTAGGTGCTGAATCAAGGAATTTTTTAAATTTTTCCTTAAATCCCTGATAAAATTTCCCGGCTTTGAGACGCGTTAAATATTTACTAAGCGCCCCTATAGGCTTTCCTATACTCATTTCATTGTCGTTAAGGATTATTACCACCGGATATTTTCTATACCCTAGCTCATTTAACGCTTCATATACCATTCCGGCGCTCATTGCCCCGTCACCAATTAACACAACCGGAATTCTGTCCTCATTTTTAAGTTTGATGGCTTTTGCTGCACCGACCGCCACTGAAATAGAAGTGGAAGAATGCCCCGCACTGAAATAATCGTATCTGCTTTCACTCGGTTTCGTATAACCGCTTATACCGCCAAACTGCCTTAGTGTCTCAAAATCTTTCCATCTGCCGGTTAAAAGTTTATGTGCATAAGCCTGATGTGAAACATCAAATATAAACGGGTCTTTTTCCACGTCAAACACATAATGCATTCCTATAATAAGTTCTACCGCACCAAGAGTGGAGCTTAAATGCCCGCCTTTAACTGAAACAACTTCCAAAATTCTTTTTCTTATATCTTCAGATAATTTATTTAACTCTTTTAAACTCAAATTTTTAACATCAAACTTTTCACTTTCCATTTTCCATTTTCCATTTTCCATATTTAACTCTCCTCATGACCTTCCAATACCGCCTCTTTGATAGCCTTAAATCTCTGTAATATCTGAGCATCAATATTACCGATATCGCTCATTAAAACGACACCGCCTTCTTTAACGGCTTCATCTTCGATAATTTCAACATTTTTTAAGTCTTTTTCTTTTAAATATTTAGCGTCTTTAGGATTTACTTTTATCTGTATTTTTGTTGCGTCTTTTATATCTTCCATTAAGGATTTTGCAAGATTATACGCTATTTCTTTTGAGTTTTCGCTTATTTCTTTTTGAATTACCTCTTTTGCAATGTCAAGTGCTACGGAAATTAACTCTTTTTCAATTGAGAGTATTTTTTCTTCAAAAACTTCATTAATTTTATCCACTTTTTCTATAGATTTTTGAAGAAGGTTTATTTTTTCTTCAAGTTCTTTAGAAAGTTCCTGATTCGCTTCTTCTTTACCTTTTTTATAACCCTCTTCATAAGCTTTTTGCTTTTCAAATTCAATCTGCTGTTTACACTCATTAAGCTGCCGTTCAAACTGTGTTTGAATATTTACAATATTATTGCTAAGTTCTTCTATTTTTGATAAAAGTTTTTCAATAATCTCACTGTTTACGTTCGTATTCTGCTCTACCGGCTGGGATGTAAAATTTTCCATTTCATTTTGTGTTTCATGCGATTTTAAAGAATTAGGCACTTCCGGTGCAATATTATTATCCTCATTATCATCAAAATTTTTAAACTTATAATGACTGATGACATGTTTTTCTACCGATTCTCCGTTTACTATCCTACTCAATTACTTCTTCCTCCGCACCTATCGATACTTTTCCTTCTTCGGCAAGTTTTTGAACGATTTCTACAATACTTCTTTGAGCCGCTTCCACGTCTTTAACTTTCACAGGTCCTAAAAACTGCATTTCTTCTTCAAACGCTTGCGCTGCCCTTTGTGACATGTTTGCAAGGAATTTTTCTTTAAGCTCTTCAGGCGCACCTTTTAGCGCAATCATAAGCTGGTTTTTATCCGCTTCTTTTAAAATTTCCCTAATTGCATTATTGTCAAGTTTAAGAATATCTTCAAATGTAAACATTTTTTCTTTGATTTCTTCGGCTAGTTCGTTATTGACCTGTTCGATAAATTTAAGTGTGGATTTAGCGGCTTTTTGTCCGAGTCTGTTGAATATTTCGGCAACAAACCTAACCCCACCGATTTCCACTTTATATCCTGTTAGGGCTTCAAGTTTTGTTTCAAGTATCGCACTTACTTTTTTAATTACCTGAGGAGAAATATCACCTAGATTACTCATCCTAATCAATACTTCGGCCCTTATTTCATCAGGAAAATAACTAAGGGTTTCTGCGGCACTGGTTGGGTCCATATGTGCCAAAATAAGCGCAATTGTCTGAGGATGCTCGTTAACGATAAAATCGGCAAGCTGTTGAGGTTTGACTTTTTGCAAAAATCCGAAAGTCTGCTCACTTTGAAGCGATTTTGCAAGCTTATCAAGCACTTTTTTGGCTTCTTCAGGCCCTAATGCTTTATATAAAATTTCTTTAGCATATTCCAAACCGCCGCTTGCAATATATTGATTTGATTGAAATATTATGTAAAATTCTTCTAAAACGGCTGCTGCTATCGCTTTATCTATAGCTTTGGCTGTAGCAATATATTTTGATATTTCTGTAATGGCATCAACATCCATATACGAAAAAATCTGGGCGGTTAAATCTTCACCGAGCTGAATCAATAAAATCGCAATTTTTTCAGCCATTGAAAGTTCATCAAGTATAGCCTGTTGCTGAGGAGAAAGTGCCATTATTTATCCTTATCCTTCATGCGTTTCTTCTTTAATCAGATTTTCCAAAACTTTTGCAACCTCTTCGGTTTTTTCTTCAGCCATTTTTACTATTCTGTCAAGCAGAACTTCATATTTCAGTTCTTCTTCATTAACATCGCTGCTGATTCCAAGCTGCTGTTCTACTTTTTCTTTTAATTCTTTAATTTTATCATAAGTAGATTCGACTTCTTCTTCATTTATTTCAACTTCAGGTTTTACGTATTCCGGTTCTTCTTCAACTTTTACTTCGAGCATTTTTTCCGTAAACGGAGTAATTACTTTTTTGTAAAACACAAATAATACTATTGCCAAGAAGATATATTTAAAAATTCCGCTAAACGGTCCTAAATACATTTGTAGTGTTTGCATAACTTTTCCTACTGGAGATGTCGGTTCGTTTGATGCTATGTTACCTGTAAATTGAAAACTGCTAACACTTACGCTATCCCCTCTTTTGGGGTCGTATCCTATTGTGTTTTTTACCAAATTTTCAATATTGGTCAGTTCTAATTTACTAAGGGGGACAAATTTTTCTTTTTGGTCCTTATCTTTTTTATAATGTCCGTCAACCACCACCGCAGCCGTTATTCTTTTAATTTTTGCAAGGGGTTCTTTTACGTTTTTGATTGTGGTGGAAATTTCATAATTCGTAGTAGTTTGGGATTTGTTGTATTTGTCTTTTACCTCATTGGATTTTGTTCCCTGAACGGGGCCTATATTGCTGACTGCTCCCGGGACGCCTCCCACTTCTTTCGGTTTATATCCGATTCTGCTTTCTTCTAAAACCTGCTCACTTCTTACAACGTTATCCGGGGAATAAATGGTTGATTTTGATTTAACCTGCGAAAAATCTATATCAAGGTTAACTTTTGCCACAACTTTGTTTTTACCGCCGATAACAGGAGCTAAAATTGAAACTATTTTATCTTCAAGTGCTTTTTCCATTCTTTTTTTATACGTTATTTCAGCTTTTAAAAGTTCATTGTTTTGGGTAAGTTCGTCATTTTCACCAAGAAGATTGCCGTATTGGTCTATAATTTTTACATTTTCGGGTTTAAGTTTAGGAACCGCAGCCGCCACAAGATGTTTAATACCCTGAATCTGTTTGGGGGTTAATATCATATTGGGTTTAAGCTTGATAACAACCGAAGCGGTTGGAGGTGTTTGTTTTTCGACAAACACACTCTCTTTCGGTATTGCGATATTTACAGCGGCACTTTCGACCGCGTCAAGTGATTCTATGGTTTTGCCAAGCTCACCTTCAAGCGCCCTTAAATATTTGACTTTCTGCTCAAAATCCGTAATACCGAAACTGTTTTTGTCAAACAGCTCAAATCCGACTTTAGAGCTTTTAGGAAGACCCTGTGCCGCCACATCAAGCCTTACTTTCTGAACCACGTCTTTTGGGACTTCAATCACTCCGTCTTCGGGAATGGTATATGGAATCTGTTTTTTTTCAAGATATTGAACAATTAAAGCCGCATCTTTTGAAGAAAGGTTATCAAACAAAATAGCATAACCGGTTTTTGTTTTTGAAGAGGATGTATTAAATACAACCAAAAAAGATATTATCGCCACGAATATAACTATTGAAGAGACAATTACAATCTTCTGTTTTTTATTTAATTTTTTGGTAAAAGCGATAATCTGTCTAAACAGTTCTTCAAAATTCAACTAATCATACCTTTTAATGTTTTTAATACTTTATCGTTTTCTTCAGGTTTTCCTATGGTAATTCTTAATGCATCAAATCCGTAACTTGCCATATTTCTTACAATTATACCTTTTTTTAATAAATTTTCAGCAATCCGGGTAGAATTTTTTATATATAACACTATGAAATTCGTATAACTGTCTATATAATCTAAACCGTATTCATTCGCAAATTTTTTATATTTTTCCATTTCTTCAAAATTTTTGACAATTCCCATTTTGACAAACTCTTCATCTTTCATGGCTTCAATCGCCGCCGCTAAACTTAAAGTCGTAATGTTAAAAGGAGGTCTTAATTTATGAAGGTTTTGGATGATATATTCATTAGCGATACCGTAACCCACTCTCATACCCCCTAGCCCGTATGCCTTGCTGAATGTTCCGGTGTATAAAACATTGCGGTATTTTAAAATATCTTTGGGTTTAATTTCTTTGTTTTTATCTTTGTAAGAAGCAAATTCCTGATAAGCCCCGTCGATAATAATTAATGTGTTTTCGTCAATTTTTTCAATAAATTCAAATACGTCCTTAGAATCTAAACATTCACCTAACGGATTGTTAGGAACGCATAAAAAAATAATTTCAGGTCTTTTTTGTTGATAAAGATTATAAAATTCTTCGAGATTATGCGTAATGCTCTCGGTTTTTAGAATCTTTGCACCCACATGTTTTGAATATATTTCATACATTGCAAACGTAATTCCGGCCATTAAAACTTTTTTGGGCGATACGGCATGAACGGCAAACTCAAGGATTTGATCACTTCCCGCTCCTATGATAATATTCGAATTTTTTACATCGAATCTTTCACTCAAAGCGTCTTTAAGCTCAAAATAAGAATCATCCGGATATCTGTGCATCTGCTCCGCAAGGTTTTTTACTTTTTCAATTGCTTTTAGAGGCGGTCCGTAAGGATTTTCATTACTTGCAAGTTTTATAATTTCTTCAGGTTTTATACCGTATTCCCTCACTACAAGTTCAATAGGTTTACCGGCCTCGTATGTTTTTAAATCTTTTAGTTTTTCAAACATAAATTCTCCTTTTATTATAAGCTTAAAGCTTATTAGTGCTTCGCACGCTAAAAGCTAAAAGCATAAAGCCCGGCTACTTCGTAGCCTTAAAGCTAATTTGTTAAATATTAAACTTATTAGCTTTGAACTTTGAATTTTTTGCCTTCACTTTTCATTTTTTAATTTTTCACTTCTTTTCCCTTCACAACTTCGCAACTTATCCACTTCACAACTTCCATTCAGCAGTCTCTAAGATAACTGCCAAGCCACAGCATATCTTCATCTTCAATTATTTCTTTAACGTTTTCATCATCAATATGCCCTTCAAAATCTATATAAAACCACGTATTAAACGTATCGTCTTTATTCGGTCTGCTTTCAATTTTTAAAAGATTAATATTTTTTTCTTTAAATTTTTTAAGAAGTTCAAAAAGCGCACCCGATGTATGTGAAGTTTTTGCTATAACGCTTGTTTTGTCGTTTCCTGATTTTTGTGTTTTAAAATCGCTTATGATTATAAACCTCGTCCTGTTTGCAAGGTTGTCTTCAATCTTTTCAAAAAGCAACGGCACATTGTAAAGCTTTGCCGCTATTTTAGAGCATATCGCACCGCTGTATTTATCTTCGCTTGCCATCTGGGCAGCTTTTGCGGTAGATTCGGTAGGTATGAATTCCGTATCTAAAAGCCCGTGCGTTTCAAGAAAATTAAGGCACTGATTATAACCTTGCGGGTGAGAGTATATTCTTTTAATATTTTTCAAATCATCCTGATAGGAAGCAAACGAATGGTGTATATCCATACAGATTTCCGAAACGATTTTTACATCGTATTTTTTAAGTGAATCAAGCGTAATTCCCACAACCCCTTCGGTATTGTTTTCAATAGGCACTACCCCGTATTTTGCCTCTTTATTCGCAACCGCTTTAAATACGGCTTCTATATTAAGCAAAGGCAAATATTTCGCATTAGCCCCGAACCTGCTCTCAGCCGCCTGATGCGTATAGGTCCCCTCAGGACCTAAAAAAGCAATTCTCTCTTTTCTTTCAAGCGTTCTGCTTATAGCAAAAATTTCAAGAAAAATCGCTTCTATTTCCTCGTATCCTAAAATCCCGTTTTCTTTTTTGCTGAGTTCTGTCAGTCTTTTAATAATTTCTCTTTCCCTCTCAGGTCTGTAAATAGGTGCATTGCTAGTATTTTTAAGCTCTCCGACTTTTTTGACTATTTGCATTCTTTTATTTAAGAGTTTTATTATTTCATTGTCTATAGAATCTATCTGAGCTCTTAACTGCTGTAATTTATTCTCCATTTTTTCTCCAATAACTTAGGGCTTCTTTTAAATTTTTAAAAATCAAATCCGGTTTTTCTGTAATCTCTTTTTCGCTTTTTATTTTACCGCTAAGCACCAAAGCCGTTTTCATCCCAACTCTGGCTGCGGGTATTAAATCGCCTTTTAAATCATCGCTAATAATAGTAATTTTATCATAATTTAACCCCAATATGGATTTAGCCTTCTCAAAAAATGAAACACTCGGTTTACCTACCGTTACATAATCCCTGTCCGTTGCGTATTTAAGCATTTCAAGAACCGCGCCGAGTCCCGGATATCTTTTGTCATTGTATGAATAAAGGGAAGTTTTATGCATTCCAAAAAGATTTGCACCTTTTAATAAAAATTCGATTAT
>Ga0256838_1001325_pt1 | contig 12044 bp, 13 predicted proteins | sample 4571419metaG_FD_185978 | JGI IMG/M metagenome (GOLD analysis project Ga0256838, IMG submission 185978) | Hydrothermal vent microbial communities from Guaymas Basin, Mexico - 4571-419 | ecosystem: Environmental > Aquatic > Marine > Hydrothermal vents | place: Mexico: Guaymas Basin | collected... | reverse complement strand
GGTCCAGCCAGGGGTTATAACAGGAGAAATTCAAAAACTGGCGGAAGAGCATGGACTTTACTACGCTGGAGATCCTGCCAGCAGCGAAAGCTCATCAATAGGCGGCAATATTGCGGAAAACGCTGGAGGAACAAGGGTGATAAAATACGGTCCAACAAGCTTTCATGTCCTTGCTCTTGAGGTGGTTACTCCAACGGGAGAGATAGTAAGATACGGTGGAAAGATGCTTAAAAATGTAATGGGATACGATATGGTTCGCCTTATGGTAGGCTCTGAAGGCACACTGGGTATAGTAACGAAGATAACACTAAGGCTCGTTCCAAAACCAAAATATTTATCAACACTTCTTGTTCCATTTGACTCACTTGAAAATTCCATAAACTCCGTGCCAAAAGTTTTATCTACCTTGGGCTTCTTGCCATCATCGATAGAGTTCATGGATAAGGAATCAGTTAAGATGGCAAGCAAGTTCTTAAACGAGGAGATACCCAACATGGAAAGCCCTGCACATCTTATAGTTGAAATAGAAGCGCAGGATAAGGATAGTCTTGCAAAAAGCTATATGAAACTTGGCGATGAAATGATGAAAAACGGTGCCGTTGAAGTATACATAGCCGACAACCGCCACCACAGGGAAAAGATATGGAAGTTTAGAAAAGCCATAGCAGAAGGAATAATAGCCTTCCGTCCTACCCACTGTATGGAAGATGTTAGCGTTCCAATATCAAAAATGCCCCAGATAGTCCTTGAAGCAGAAAAAATAGCAAGAAACAACGGGATAGAAGTTCTATCCTTTGGCCATGTTGGTGATGGAAATATGCATGTTACATTCTTAAAACCACCCGAGATGAGTAGTGATTCATGGAAAGAAAGGCTTGAAAACTCACTTGTTGAACTCTATAAACTCACAGCAAAACTTGGCGGTTCAATCACGGGAGAGCATGGCGTTGGAGTTAAAAGAAGAAGGTTCCTTAAAATTTTCATGACGGAAGAAGAGATAGAATTCATGAGAAAGATTAAAAAAGCTCTTGATCCCAATATGATCTTGAACCCAGGAAAAATTTTCTAGAACAAAATTGAAGCTACTAATTGGTTCCTCACTGTGGAAACTTCTTTTCAAAAGCTGCAAATTTTAAAAGTGACGCTTCCGTCACCTGATAAGTGGGGGTCCCCGAACCCGCTACTTATTTATTATCATTCTCTCGATTTGAAAGCATATAACTTTTGGGAAAAACCGTTTCTCCTCTGTATCTTCAATCCATTTAAGAGTAACTCTTCCTAAAAACCCAAAGAAGTTGTATGATAATTTTTATTTAACAACATGCTTTATTACTGCTAGTATGTGAAATAATAATATTGTGTTAAAAAATTTCGCTTATATGGTAGTATATAGAACCGAAGGAGGTGAATGGGATGAGTGTCTTCATAGCTAGTCTTGTGCTATGGCTATTTTTGACGGGATTTTCCTATCAAGAACTCATCGTGGGAATATTGGTTTCCATAGCCGTAGCCAGTGTTTTTAAGAACTACCACAAGATAAAGTTCGACGGTAAATTACTGGTAAGGCTTTTTAAATTCATCTTTGTTTATCTTCCTGTATTTATAGTTGAGATGATCAAGGCGAATTTCGATGTGGCAGTTAGGGTATTGAACCCAAAGCTTCCGTTAAACCCAGGTTTTGTAAAGATTAAAACAGACCTTAACTCAGAAGTTTCAAAGCTTTTCCTTGCAAATTCCATAACCCTCACCCCCGGAACCTTAACTTTGGATGGTAAGGATGACCACCTCTACATCCACTGGATTGATGTAAAGACGACAGAGAAAAAGGAAGAGGCCATATCAGCGAAGTTTGAGAAGATCCTTAAGGGGGTGTTCGAATGATCGAAACATTCTTCGTGCTTATTGGAATAGGCGTAGTTCTATCTTTCATAAGAATCCTTCTTGGGCCAACTTCTTCCGACAGGGTAGCAGCCCTTGATACCATGAACGTTATGCTTATCGGAACCATCACTGTGATAGCCCTTGTGCTCAAAAGAGGGATTTATCTTGATATAGCTCTTGTTTATGGACTTCTTTCCTACCTTGAAACAGTTGTTATCTCCCGTTACTTGGAGGGGAGAAAATGATGTGGAATGAAGTGCTTGGTGGAATTTTAATGATAATCGGCGGATTTTTCTATTTTCTCGGTGGGCTTGGAATGATTAGAATGCCCGATGTATACAACAGGCTCCAAGCTGGAACGAAAGCTACAACCCTTGGAACATTTTCGACAGTTCTTGGTGTTGGAATTTATTATCCACCATTTTTAATTAAGTCTTTGATAATCATCGCCTTCGTTGCGCTTACAAACCCCGTTGGAAGTTCTACTCTTGCCAGAGCCTCTTACCTTGCTGGAGTAAAACCTGCTCCGATAACGAAGGTTGATGAATTTAAAGGTGGTGAGGAAAAATGATGAACTACCTTATCATATTAGCAGGTGCAATGATGATAATAGCAGCAGTATTTGCAGTTGAAGCGAAGAAGATTTTAGATGCAGTTATAGCTATGTCGGTTGTTAGCTTGGTCTCCGTTTTTCTTTTCATAGCAATGAGAGCACCCGATGTTGCTATAACGGAAGCTTCTGTTGGTGCGGGACTTGTTACGGCAGTTTTCTTGGTCTCTCTCTTCAAAATGAAAGGCGGTGATGAGCAGTGAGAAGATTTTATGCTATCCTTATAGCTGCCGCTCTTGTATACATGCTCATCTCCTTCATTTCTACGGTGCCAAGTTATGGTAAGGCTGATCTTAAGGAAAGAGTTTCCGATGCCTTTCTGAGCAAAAGCGTTAACGCTCAAAATGCAAAGGCTTGGTTGGAAGGCAAGGCTATTCACAGGCAACCTGCGAAAGAAATTTATGGTAAGAAAGTTAAGGAAGAGGGAAGTGCCAACGTTGTTACATCGATAGTTGTTAATTACAGGTCTTTCGATACTCTTGGTGAAGTTACAGTTCTTTTCACCGCAGCCCTTGGAGTTAGTCTTATACTTGGTGGTAGCAGAAGAAAGCAATATGGGAGAGAAGCTAATTTCGTTCTTAAAACAAGCACGGGGATTTTGGTCCCCCTTATAATAATGTTCGGCGCTTACATATTCGTTCACGGGCACCTCACCCCAGGTGGAGGATTCCCCGGAGGAACTATAATAGCGATGGCATCGCTTCTTCTATACCTTTCCGATGAGAAGTTCTTCCTTTCCAAAGCATCCACAGGTGCTCTTGAGGGCAGCATGGGAGGAACTTATGTGATAATCGGTCTTTTAGGGCTTGCAATAGGAGGATACTTCCTTTACAACTTCTTGCCAAACGGAGTTGTAGGAAACCTTGTAAGCGCAGGTATAGTTCCTCTTGTATATGTTGCAATAGGTCTTAAGGTAGGAGCTGAACTTTCTGGACTCGTCACGGATCTTCACTCCGAGAAGGAGGGATGAACATGGTATTCTGGATTTCCGCGATTTTGATAGGAATTGGGGTATACGGTCTTTTGACGCAAAAGAATCTTTTTAAACAGCTTATTTCTCTTTCTATAATCGATACGGCTGTAAATATCTTCATAATAGCTGTTGGTTATGTGGACAATGGAAAAGCACCTATTTATTCAAAAGCGGTTCCTAAGTTCATGGAAGGTGCTTTTGTTGATCCACTCCCACAGGCACTTGTCCTCACAGCAATAGTTATAGGTGTGGGAGTATTGGCTCTTGGTGCTTCTCTTCTTGTCAAAGTTAAGGAAAAACACTCAAGCATTGATGTAGAAAACATGAAAGGAGTGGGAGAATGATGGTCCTGCTTATCGTTCTCCCTTTGATATTTGCATTCCTTGCAGCGATTAAAAAGAGTTTTTCATATCCTCTTTTGGTAACTTCTACGGTTGTAAACGTTATTATTGTCCTTTTGCTTAAAACATCTGTTCCATCCGTTCATGTTCTTGGTGGATGGAAACCGCCATTTGGTATAAACCTCGTTTTAGATGACGCAAGTTACTATGCTGTTTTGATAGCAAACATCGTATTTTTCCTTGTTGCGCTCTTCAAGGAAACCGTTGGAAAATACTCAACGGTTTTGATGGTTATGCTTGCAGCTGTTAATGGTTTTGTGCTTACAGGAGACCTTTTCAACTCCTTCGTATTCCTTGAGATACTCACGGCAACAGGAGTCATTCTTGCTTCAAAAAGAGAGAATTATTACAATGCGTTTAAATATTTGGTCCTTGGTAGTTTAGCTGGTTCAATGTATCTTCTTGCAACGATTTTTACTTATACGCAAGTCGGAAGCTTGAACATGGCTCATGCTTCCTATTTTGCTATTTCTGAAAAGGCCATAGTTGTTATAACCATCCTTTATCTCGTTGGTCTTGGCGTTGAGGCAAAGCTCTTCCCGCTAAACGGTTGGGTCTCTGGAGTCTATGGTGGGAATGATCTTTCACCACTTGTTATGGCAACCGCTGTTTCCTTCGCAGCTCTTTACATGATGGGAAGGCTCTTTCTTACAGTGTTTGGAGGATACGCCCTTCATATACTTTACGTTCTCGCACTCATAACAATTGTAGCTGGAGAGCTCGCAGCACTTTACCAGAAAAATCTGCTCAAAACCCTTGCGTATTCCAGCATTGCTCAAGCAGGAATAGTCTTAGCTGCTATATCAAAATCCACAGAGAAAATGGTGTCTTTGGCGTACTTCCACCTTACGAACGATGTAATAGCTAAATTTGTACTCTTTTTAGTTGCAACTTTTCTTGTTTACAATTACAAAAATCTCAATGGTGTTTTCAAAAAACATAAAGTTCTTGGAACGGCATTCACTATATCATCGATGTCTTTAATAGGTTTCCCGTTGTTTGCAGGATTTCAGAGCAAACTTAGGATGCTCATGGAGATGTTTAAGACTTCTGATTATCTATTCCCAGCTGTGCTTCTCTTTGCAACCGTTATAGAACTCACATACCTTGTTAGATGGAACGTTAAGCTCTGGTTTGAAGATATAGAGGATGAATCAGAAGTTAAAGGACCAGCTTTAAGAGCCACCATTTCCATAATTCTTGCAATCTTACTTGTCGGAATATTCCTTGCTCCTAACATCATTTTGAACCCAACAACGAAGGTTGCAAAAGCTTTGCTTGATAGCACAAGCTACATAAACAATGTTATAGCTTCCTCGATGGGAGGGATGTGAAAATGTTTACTCTCCTTATAGCTCTTCTCATATTTTCTGTTGTTAACTATTTCATTTCAAAAGCAAGTTGGAGAGTTGGTAGCATTATCAACGCGCTTATAGGTTCGTATCTTATATTTCAAGTTTTCACCATTCCAAAAGGAACGGAAGTAACCATTGGAAAGTTCCTTGGAGAAACTCTCGCTCTTCAATGGACGAATGCGGGATTTTACTTTTCATTCGTTAGTCTCTTAGTTATAGTGGCGGTTATGTTCTTTGCGATAAAATGGCTTGATTCACAAAAGCACCCTGCAGCTTTTAACATGTTCATACTTATGGTTACTGCAGGATCGCTTGGTGTTTTCATGGCAAAAGATTTGATTACGCTTTACATCTTCTGGGAAATAGCTGTTCTTTCCTCCATGCTCATAATTCCTATGGGAAAGAAAGAGTCAAGGAAAGCTGCGGTCGTTTATGCTGTGATGAGCGCTGTTGGAACTTACATGTTCCTTTACGGGGCTTTCATGATCTATTCAAGATACGGCACATTCTCAATGCCAGAGATAGCGAAGAACCTTGCAAATGATCCATCAACTTCTTTCAAAGTAGCAGTCGTTCTTTTGATAGCTGCGGCTGGAATTGCAAAGAGTGGTATCTTCCCTCTTCACACGTGGCTTAGGATAGCCCATGGAAACGCTCCAGACGCTTTCTCTGCAGTGCTTTCCGGACAGCTTGTTAAACTTGGAAGTTATGTTTTGATGATATCTGTTGCAGTCTTTCCATCTCTTAAGATATTTGCGAACCTGAAGCTTTACTCTGGTGTTCCAGCACCGAATTACTTCCTTATAGCTCTTGGGGCTGCATCAATAATCATAGGAACATTGATGGCTATAAAACAGGATGACATGAAGATGCTTATAGCTTATTCTTCCGTTGCAAATGGAGGATACATTCTCGTAGGAATCGGAACTATGGACCCACTCGGATTTGAAGGCGGAGTTCTTCATGTATTCAACCACGCTCTAGCAGCGGCGGTTATCTTCATGGCTTTTGCGTCCGTTGTTTACAGGACACATACAAAGAAAATCTCAGAACTTGGTGGACTCATACACAAGATGCCTATAACATACATAGCTTATCTTTTCGCCATTATCTCACTGGCAGGAATTCCACCGATGAGTGGATTTATTTCAAAATGGATGATATATCAAGCGTTGGTTAGGAAGGGAATGTTTATAACCGCGGCTATTGCCTTCTTTGGCTCAATCGGTTCGTTCCTTTATGTTTTCAGACCTTTGGCAGGAGTTTTCTTGGGTCAGCTTCCAAGAAAATATAAAGATGTAAAGGAAGTGCCACCCATAATGTGGATCCCGATGCTTGTTCTTGTTGCTATAAGCTTTGTTATGGGAGTGTGGCCTTTCCCGATTTTGCAGCCGATTGAAAATATGAGAGCTGATTTTGGAATCGCACCAAGCTTTAAAATTGCAGATGCTCAAAACTGGCTTGTTAGAGGATTTTCTGGCTCGTGGAATCCTGTTATTGTTTTTAACCTCTTCATAACAGGTTTCATCGTAGCTTACATACTCTACACGCTATTTCCAAAGCCAAAGAAAGTCGATCTTCTCAAACCACACAAAGAAGAAGGCGCACCCATCAACATCTACACCAGTGGAGAATTTATCTACACACCAGAGCTTTATCACTACAATACAAAGTTCTACGCAGGATTTGAAAGAATGTACGAAAAACATCCATCTTGGGAGAAATTGCTTTATATGCTTGCCAAGTTCTTCCACGATGTAGGGGAGTGGATACACGGCTGGTTCTTCAGGCCATCTCCATCGGCTTATACTTTCTGGTTGGCAATGACGATATTAATTATATTCTGGGTGAGGTGGTAATATGACAGCAGTATACAAAGCGATTCTTAACCTTGTTATTGCCTTTTTCTTCGTAATTTCCTTGGAAGGTATTGCAAGAAAGATCACTGCAAGGATTCAAAGAAGGATTGGTCCACCTTGGTACCAGAACTTTATCGACATATTTAAAGCGCTGTCAAAACACCCATTCAGCAACGGCTGGATATTTGATTTTGGTGTCTTGATGGCGCTCGGTGGAGCTATAGCAACTGCAGCAATAATACCGATGGGGTCTACCTTCTGGACACCATTCCCAAACACGGATAACTTCTTCGTTATCATGTACCTCTTTGCGGTTGGTTCCCTTGGAATGGCTATGGGAATGGTTGGAAGTGGAAGTCCCTGGTCAGCGATAGGTGTATCAAGGGCACTAACTCAAATGCTTGGCTACGAGCTTCCCTATCTTGTTGTTATGTCAAGCGTTATGTATATGTACAAAACATCATCCATACATCTTTTGATAGAAAAGCAAGCTACAAACGGTTGGAATCTTTACGTGATGCCAATAGGTGCTATTGTTGCTTTTATATCTTTAATTGGAATGCTTGGCAAAAAACCGTTTGATATAGCCGTAGCTCCTGCAGAAATTGCATCAGGTCCAATGGCAGAGCTTTCTGGAAAATACATGGGACTTTTGCAGATAATGCATGCTTTCTCAATATTCGTAGAAGTTGGGCTCTTTGTTGATCTTTTCCTTGGTGGAGGAAGCTTGGGTTGGTTCCTTGTTAAATTCATCGTAGTGTGGGTACTTGCAACGCTTATATCTTCAGTCCTTCCAAGATTCAGAATAGAGCAGATGTTGAAGTTCTACTGGGGAGTTCCACTTGGACTTGCTTTTCTCAACGCACTCTTCGTACTTCTTGGTTGGACCTTTTGAGGAGGTGATACGATGAAGGAAAGAACAATGTGGGAACAAATAGCAGATTCCTTGAGGTCAAGATCGCTGTGGATGCTTCATTATTGTACAGGTTGTGGAGCTATGGAGCTTCCTCCGACTATGACGGCAAGGTTTGATATGGAAAGGTTTGGAGTAGCACCTATGGCAACACCTCGGCAGGCAGACATAATGCTCATTACAGGGTATTTGAACACAAAAACACTAAGAAGGGTTATATACACTTATGAGCAAATGGCAGATCCAAAGTATGTAATCGGCTTTGGAAGCTGCACGATAAACGGTGGTATATATTTTGATTCTTACTCAACTATAAACAGGCTGGATTACTACATTCCCGTCGATGTTTACATAGCAGGGTGTATGCCAAGACCAGAAGCGATCCTTGAAGCCTTTAATTACCTCATGGAAAAGATTAGAAAGGGAGAAGCTGACGGTTGGAAGAGATATAAAGAGAACTACGAGTGGTACAAGCAGAACCAGATTCGCTCCCTTGGGGAGGTGTATGTCCATGACGAATTCCATGAGTAAAGCGGTAGAAGTTTTGAAATCCTTCAATCCATTTGTTGAAGAAATCGACGATAGAGAAATAAAAATATCTTTATCAAACGATAAGGTTATATCAGCTCTTGATGTTTTAAAGAGCATAGGTTTTTCCCATCTATCCTTGATAACTTGTGTGGATTGGATAGATGATAATCAATTTGAGCTTGTCTATATTCTCTTTAACTGGGAAGACGGAGGAAAGATACTTGTTTCAACAAGAATTGACAGATCAAACCCGAAATTTATAACGGTAAAAGAACTGTGGCCGGTTGCAAGATTTTACGAAAGAGAAATTCATGAATTCTTTGGAATAGAATTTGAAGGAAACGACGATATGAGACCTCTCTTCCTTGAGCTTTGGGACGAAAAACCACCAATGAGAAAGGATTTCGATCCAAGCAAGTACTCAAAAGAGAAATTCCCAGACAGGAAGTATGAGAAGGATGTTATAAAAGAGGCTAAGATCTTCAGGGGTGAGATAAATGGGTGAAGTAAAACTTTTCTTCGGACCGAACCACCCTGGAATGCACGGAAATTTTTCCGTTCACATGTATGTTGAGGGAGATGTAGTAAAAAGAGCAAGACCTCTGCCTGGGTTTCTCCACAGAGGCTTTGAAAAGCTCATGGAAAGAAGATACTGGCTCTCCAACCTTGCACTCATACCAAGAATATGCGTTCCAGAGCCAGATATAAACGAAGCGTGTTATGCGATGGGAATTGAAAAGATAGCAAAACTTGATGTTCCAGAAAGAGCGCAGTGGATAAGGATGATAGTTCTTGAACTTGCAAGGATGGCAAATCATCTTTCAGCAATTGGTGGAGTTGGAGGACCTATTGGGCTTTATACTGCGTCTCACTGGGGAACCGCCGACAGAGATAGAATTCTTGACATATTTGAAGCTCTCACTGGTGCAAGGGTTTACCACATGTACATAATCCCCGGTGGTGTTAGAAAGAACATGACACCACAAATAGAAGAGATGATCTGGAAGGTAATGGACTATATAGAATCAAGGCTTGACGATTACGAAAACCTCATATTCAAAAACAGAATCCTCCACTCAAGGTTAAAGGGAAGGCTCATTCTTACAAGAGAGCAGGCACTTGAGATGGGAGTAACAGGAGTTGGAATAAGGGCAACGGGAGTTGAATACGATATAAGAAAAGTAGATCCATATCTTTTCTACGACAAAGTTGAATTTGAAGTTCCAACAGCAACCGATGCTGATGCCTTCAGCAGGGTTTACCTTAAGTTCAAAGAGTTATCCCAAAGCATCAGGATAATAAGACAAGCCCTTGAAAAGATGCCACAATCTGATAAGGTAAATGTTCCAATAAGCAAAGGTAGTGCTCTTAGGCATGTGGTTCCAAAGGGAATGGCTTATGCTCACATAGAATCTGCAAGAGGAGAATTTGGATTCTTTGTTGTATCCGATGGAAAGAACAAGCCATACAGAGTTGCCGTAAGAGGAGCCTCCTACCCGCAGGGACTTTACGGAATAGAGAAATACCTGCCGGGTACGAGGATCGAGGATGTTGCTCTATGGCTCGCCACGATGGATGTATGTGCACCGGAAATAGATAGGTGAGGGGTGAGAAGAATGGCTAACCAGCAGCTTCCAGAAAAGAGCTTCTTTGCTCCTTTGAAAGCATGGAAATTTTTGGGCAAAAAGCCTGTTACGATAGAAGTTCCCAACAAGGTTAAGAGGGAAGCTTCCGATAGATACAGGGGCTTCCATGTTAATGATTGGGATGTATGTATCGGTTGTGGAACCTGTGCAAAGGTCTGTCCAACTGATGCGATAACGATGGTGGAAGTTCCCGGACTTGTGCAGGATCACGGGAAACTCCCGCAAAGACCGGTTATAGACTATGGAAGATGTTCCTTCTGTGCCCTCTGTGTTGACATCTGTACAACAGGTTCTTTGAAGATGACGAAAGAATACATCCATGTTTCCGAGGATGCAGAGGATTACATATTCATGCCAACTGAGAAAGGTTTAAAGGCAAAAAGAGGGCTTTACGAGCATGGAAAAGCCCCTCTTGGCTGGGTAAAAGACAAAGACTCCGACATTCTTGACCTTGAAAGAGTCTTTATGGACATGATAGAACCAGAAGAGAGAATCAAATCCTTCATAGAGATAGTAAAAGGCTACAGCAAAGAACAGGCAATGCAAGAGGCGGCAAGATGTGTAGGCTGTGGAATTTGTACCTACACATGTCCAGAGCACATGGACATTCCACAATACATCGAAAGCATCTACAAAGACGATCTTGAAGAAGGTTTAAGATGGCTTTACAGAACGAACCCACTCTCCATGGTCTGTGGAAGAGTCTGTACCCACAGATGTGAAACAGCATGTGCAATTGGAAACAGAGGAGAGCCCGTCGCTATAAGATGGCTTAAGAGATACATAATAGATAACGTTCCATTTGAGGAGTACGACAGAATCCTTGATATCCATCCGGAAAAGAAAGGAAAGAGCATAGGTATTGTTGGTTCAGGACCTGCAGGTCTTTCTGCTGCATACTTCCTTGCAACGATGGGATACGATGTAACGATATACGAGGCAAATGCACGCCCCGGCGGCGTTATGAGATACGGAATACCAAGGTACAGGCTTCCTGATGAGGCTCTTGATAAAGATATAGCCCTTATTGAGGCCCTTGGAGTTAAGATAATAACCAATACAAAAGTTGGACAGGACATAACCCTTGAAGAACTCCATCAAAAGCATGATGCTGTATTCATAAGCACGGGATTCAGTCTTGGAAGGTCAACTAAAGTCCCTGGAACGGATCATCCAAACGTGAAACAAGCCCTTCCAATGCTCAAGATGATAAGAGATTACTTAAGGGGCGACGGTCCGAAACCACCAATTCCAAGAAAACTTGTTGTAATCGGTGGAGGAAACGTTGCAATGGACATATCAAGATCTATGGCAAGGCTCCAGATGATAGAATACGGTGAGGTCTTCGTCCAGACGGCGTCCCTTGAAAGAAGCTACGAGGAAATGCCGGCTGACATGGATGAAATAGAAGAAGCTCTTGAAGAAGGTGTTAAGTTCTACCCGGGTTGGGGTCCAACCGAGGTTGTAATAGAGAACGATGAAGTAAAAGGCGTAAAGTTCCAAAAATGTCTGCAAGTTTTCGATGAAAATAGAAGGTTCAATCCGAAATTTGATCCAAACAATACATTGTTCCTTGAAGCGGATATGGTCATAGAAGCTATAGGTCAGGCGCCGGATTACTCATACCTGCCACAGGAGATACAGGAAAAACTCGAATTTGTAAGAGGCAGAATAAAGACCAACGAATATGGCCAGACACCGATCGAATGGCTCTTCGCCGGTGGAGACATAGTCCACGGGCCAGACATAATCCACGGCGTCGCTGACGGCTACGCAGCAGCAAAGGGAATCGATATGTACCTGTCAAGTAAAGAGTAATTAAGCGTGGTAGAAATCCTAAGTCCGCAAGTGTGGACTCACCCCCGGAAGCGGGAT
>Ga0256838_1001324_pt1 | contig 12044 bp, 11 predicted proteins | sample 4571419metaG_FD_185978 | JGI IMG/M metagenome (GOLD analysis project Ga0256838, IMG submission 185978) | Hydrothermal vent microbial communities from Guaymas Basin, Mexico - 4571-419 | ecosystem: Environmental > Aquatic > Marine > Hydrothermal vents | place: Mexico: Guaymas Basin | collected... | reverse complement strand
ATGGAGCGACCCATTCTTTAAGCTTATGTATTATGCATGGCATCACGACGGAAGAAGAATGAGACACGGTGCAGCAATGGGAAGTCCAGACTTTGCACATTGGCATGGCGTATTCCAAGTTATGCAAGACATAAGAGAAATGAAGGATATCTATGACTACAGAATGAGAATGCTCAAGAAACTGAAAGATCCGAAAAAGGTATTAGAAACAGAACCACCTATGCCAGTTGTAACCCACGAATAATTTTTTCAAGAACTTCCTAAACCCCTTTTGCTCAGAGACGAGCAAAAGGGGTTTTTTATTTTTTAGCTATTTTTAACAGCAGGCTTGAAGGGATTAGCACAAACCAAACAGCTATACCGAACTTTAGAACATAAAACCAAGCGTATGCCGCTTCGCCTCTTCCGTAGCTGTGCAGTCCTTGTGCAATATAAAAATTCACACCAAAATAGGTCATAAGAATAAAGAAGAAACTAAAGAACGCCAATATTGAAAACATTAAATCGTTTACTTTTGTGGTGATTTTAAGATGTATAATAACCGCATAAGCTATTATCGTTATTAGACTCCATGTCTCTTTTGGGTCCCACGACCAGTATCTTCCCCAGCTTTCATTTGCCCATATTCCACCTAAGAATGTGCCTATTGTTAAGAATATAAGCCCGGCGTAGATTGATATGTATATTATATTATTTATCTGTTTGATCTTTTCCTGGAGACTGTATTTGCGGTTTAAGAGAAATAAAGGTAAATTGATTAAGCTTAACATAGCCGATACGGCTAAGAAACCATAACCTATAGTAATAACAGCAACATGAATAAGTAGCCAATAAGATTTTAGAACAGGCACCATATTGGTTATCTGTGGGTCAATACTGTTTAGGTGTGCCACCATCATAAACATACCGGCAATAAAAAACCCAGCGCCAAGCGTCAATGTATTACGCATAAAGAACAGTAGAGAGACAAAAACGGCACTCCATGCTATAAAAACTATAGATTCGTATGCATCAGACCAAGGTAAATGTCCTGAAGCATACCACCTTAAGATCATATTGAAAGTATGGAAGAAAAACGCTATCCAACCAGCAGCTATAAGTGCGATATTTACTTTTTTAAAAGGTTTTCCTTTTAATATCTCTAAGAAACCGATAAATATAAACATCAAACCCAAAAGCGAATACACACCTATAAGCTTAGGGAATATACCTAATCGATTATAAAGAATCTCAGCCTTTATTCTGTTCTCAGAAGGCAAAAGGTTGCTTGAGTATATCTTTTGTATGCTGTATATTTTTTTTGTCAGTTCTTTTTCCTGTTTTAAGTTATAATTTTTTGCTGCTATTATAAGGTTTTTAAATAAATTAAAATATCTTTTTGCTGTATCAGAGTTCTTTAAATAACCTAATTCAGAGACAGAAAGCCATCTATGGTTATTCAAAGCCGAATACTCTGTCGGAAAAATTCTAAATATCGATGCCGTATATACACTAAAAGCTACATAGATTCGCTCGTTTATCTTGAGCCATTCCCTATCTATTGAATTGCGTTCTTGCGGTGATTTATGCAATGCCTTCTCAACTTCCTTAGAAAAAATGAAATCTCCGTTTGGCAAAAAGAAATCATTGTAGGCTGCATATTTGCCTTTAAGCTTAAGTTTCTCTCTTATTGCTTTATTGCCTACATATATCATTTTTAAGGATTGAAACATATGTGGATAGGCAACCATACCAAGAATAATTTGATTGTAGTTCATCTTATGTAAGAAAGATGTTTTTGCAATTTTATTTACTATATCTTTATCCAGCGTATCCATAGGCTCTATTCTGCCGTTTAATTGAACCAGAATTTTACTCCACTGGTCACTAACAGCTTTTGAATGCTTTGCCCAGTTATCTATAGTTTCTGCATGAGAACCTAAAGGCATAGAAGATAACGCAAGCACAAGAATCAATAAAGCAACATTATTATTAATATTTTTTATTGCTTTTAGAAACCTGCTTTTTCTATCAAATAGCACCAAAAGAAAGCCAATAGTTAGCAGGAAATATCCAAAATATGTAATAATCATACCAGGATCGTGGTTTATAAATAAAATACTACCCATCTCATCTCTATCATAGCTCATTTGGTAAATTCTATAACCTTTGTATTTTAATATATGGTTCATATAGATATGATATTGGAATGTTTTATCTTTATCTATAACAGTTATATAACTATCATAGCTGCTTGGCTGTCTGCTGCCTGGGTATTTTTGAACAACAAAATTATCAAGTCTAATAGAGAAACCCAGCGGAACCATTTTTGTCGCAGTTGGATCATTCCTTTTTGTGAGCATAAAGTTAGAACTTGTCTGACCTATTCTTAAATGAAGTATTCCACTATAGCCAAAATATCTTGTTATAGCAGCACCAAGCAAAATTACTAAGATGGCTACATGAATAACAAATATAGACGGCTTTTTGTAGGTTTTATATCTAACCATAACACCACTTAAATTGATACCAATAAGCCATATGATAAGCTCAAACCACCTACTGCCATAAACATAAATCCATGCTTGCTCATCGTTAGGAAAGCCTAAGGTGGCATATATTAAGACTGCTGCAAATATCAACAACAGTATAATGGTAGCTTCCAAAGAGAAAAAATATTCTATGATTTTTTTCATAGCTATTTATTTATTCGCTCTAATAGTTCAGGATGTGCAAAGTTTGGATTTGTACTGTCGTTATGACATGATACGCAGCTTATATTTTTATGCTCCTTTTTCTCTTTCCAATACAGTTTATGGGCATACTTGCTTGCTTCGCTCATTTTATATGCCGCAGAAGGATTCTTTATACCAGTATGACATTTAAGACAACCGCTATCGTATACATAGCTACTCATCTCGGTATATTTCTTTTCAAAATCAGGGTTTTTAAACATACCTATTTCAATTAAACCATCCTTTATACCAGTTATTCCCTTTGCAACAAGATAACCTGCCAAACTATCGTGAGGAAGATGACAGTCCGTGCAGTGGGCTACTGAATATCCATGCTTATTATTTGAACCGTGGACGCTGATATTAAAACTTTTCACCATAGGCTTCATTGTATGACAACTACCGCAAAACTTTGGTGTAGAAGTTTTTTCTACAACGACAGCAGTTACAAAGGATACAGCTAAACCTAAAACAATCCCGATCAGTAAAACAACAACTCCCTTTTTCATGTTTTAGACTACCCCCCTCTTCAATACAATAAAATTGTGCAAATCTCTTGAAGGTTGCAGGCTACTAAGTAGCCTATTGCAAAACCCCTTCAAGAAGATAGATATATAATTAAATTATTGCACATCTTGCAGAATAATTCAAGAAAATGTTTAATGGAATTTTTACTGCTGCAAGAAAAAGGCATCTCAAAAAACCAACTAATACCTTCATTCACATATAGCTTATAAATACAACTAACATCAAAGCTTTAAGGTTAATGTTAATGGGGTATATTACTTTCTCTTTATCATATCCCATGAAGATTTGATTTCTTCAGCTTTTTTATCTTTGTTTAGTTCATCTACGGTATTCTTGAGTTCTATATACTCGGACATCTTTTCAACCTCATCTTCACAATAACTCATATGCATTTGGGCATCTAAAATCATTGGCATATCCTGAATTTGGGCAAGTTTTGCCACTTCTTCTTCGCTACTTTCACCTTCTATTGTGATTATAATAATACTTTTATCTTTGTCTCCAAAATGAACATTGCAAATGCCACTTTCTTCTAAGCTTAAAAAAGCATTATCGTAATCTTCAGGTTTAACTTTAACAATAATACTTGAAATATTCATAAGGTATCACTCCTTTTCTATAATTTTCCATAGGATAATCTCTGCTGGCGAATAGCTTATAAGTGTATCTTTAACCAATCCCATACCTATCAACGGCATGGTATGTCCTTTTAATATTTGCGTATTTGATGCCAAATTGAAAGAGTAAACTGCTATATTATTTTGTTCGTCTACTTGGTATATTGTACAATTTTTACATAATATCGCTGCATAAGGAAGAAATTTTGTATCTATCTGGGCTCTTAGCGTTAATGTTTTATAGTTATATATACCTATTTTTTTATCAACTGAAGCGTTAAGGATAAGATTCCCAAAAAAGGAAAGAGCCAATGTTTTGTCTTTGTTAATTCCATCTATTTTGGCTATTATTTTTCTTTTTGATACATCAAAAACCTTAACTACACCACTTTCATCTCCTATAGCTACAAGATTTTTACTTCCATTTAAAGCAAAGGTCGAAAATACATAGTTTCCAATCTGTTTTTTGTATGTAAAGCTATTTGTTTTGGTATCATAAAGAACAATTTCATCCGCAAGGGTTGCAAAAATAATCCTGTTTTTATCTAAAAATTTTGCTTTCATAAGTGTTAATTTGGTAGAAAAAACCTTTTTGAGCTTACGGCTGCTTATATCAAAAAGAAATAAAACTCTACTTTGATTCTCTCCTTGGGTTAGGATAAGAAGTTTGTTTTTATGAATATCAAGAGAATAAATTGGCATATCTATTAAATCACCCGCAAAGTCGTGAATCTTAGGCAGTTTTAAGGTGTATATTAGAGAGTTGTTTTTAAAAGCTCTTATCTCTACAGTGCCATTTTCAAAACCTACAATAAGATAATCTTTATTAAATGCTACCTTAGATATGTAATTTTTGTATCTAAAAATTTTATACTGTGTTAACTCAAAAGAATAAGAAGCAAAACTGAAAATACATATCAAAAACAGCGCTAAAAACAGAACCCTTCTCATTCATAATCCTCCATAGGTTTTACCTCGATGGCTTTTGTGGGACAAACGCTTATACATTCTCCACAGCTAACGCACTTTTCGTTAATCGTAGGATTAAACATACCCTCAAATGATATTGCATCATACTCACATACATCCTGACAACTAAAACAGACAGATTCATTATATGCTAAACAAGAAACTGGATCAATTGTAACTTCTCCATTGATCTTCTCTCTTTTGTTTTCAACCTTTAAGACCTTACCGCACACTTTAGCACACTCATCACAAAAAGTACATCCACCACTATTGAATTTTAGAATAGGTATACCGTCATTTATTGTAATTATCTCATTCTCACAAGCCGATACACACGGTTTCTCAGAACATTTTAAACAAAAGGAAAAATCCGCCTTATCTTTATAATAAGGCGGATGTAAATAGAACTTTTTAAAAGGTTTTATGAGTTTTCTAAAAAAATCTCTCCTTGCATACTTCATTTTAAAGATTCAAATTTATTCTCAATTACAGGATTGACATCTGCCTGAGGTGCATGACATTGCGTACAATTATATCTACTACCCTTTATTTTGCCCTTTTCAAGATGGTCAGATGGTATAGCCGTCATCTTCATAGCCTTTGCATTTTTAGGCATATGGCAGTTCAAACATGCATTGTTTTTTATTGTGATTGGAACAAGGCCTTCTGTAGAATGCGGTATCTGAGGTGGAGCGGTTACAAAAGACTTGTTTAATGGCTTAACGCTACCTGGTACAGGTTGAGTATTATTGTATTTTATCTTTGGTATATTTGGTGTTTTTGTTAATGGAGCTTTTCTTAATCCTCTTACATCTACAGACTTATCGTTTGTTGCATTTACTGTTTGCTGACTTACAGCTAACATAAAACCCAAAACAATTGCACCTATGGATAGTTTCCTCATTTTTCAACTCCTTTTACAAAATTTTTTAAATTAAATTTCAAAGCTTCATCGTAGCACACTTCAATACATCTGCCACAGTTTCTGCATTCTATTCCAGTTATAAATCCGCTTTTTTTGTTAACAATGTTTTCTAAAACATGGACTTCTGGACACACCTTAAAACAATTGCCGCAAGCGGTGCATTTATCTTTGTCGTGTAAAACCTTTATGAGACTTTTTGAACCTATTATAGAATATGTGGCTCCAAGTGGGCATATATAACTACACCAGCCATTCTTCATTACAAACAGATCGAATAGAAAAATAGCTAAAATCCATGTCCATCCAAAGCCCATAGAAAAAATTACTCCTCTTGTCAATATGCCAACAGGATTTATGTATTCAAATGCAGCTGTCCCTGTTATAGCAGACACAATAAGTATAACTAAAGCAAACCAATATTTGAATTGGTGCGGAAGCAATAGTTGTCTTTTTCCATATTCATCTATTTTTAGTTTTCTCCTAAGCCATCCGGCAAGGTCTGTTATCATATTTACCGGACAGACCCAGCTACAAAAAGCCCTTCCTGCTATTAATCCATAAAAGGCTACCACTATCAATAACCCTAATATCAAATCTGAGCTAATAACTGCACCGGCAAAAAACATCTGTATCACTGCGTATGGGTCGCTTAAGGGAATAGTATCAAACATTTTTGATGTACTTAGGCTGCCTACAAGTATATTCCATCCCCATTTATTCGCAGCAAAGAATAGGAATAAGATTGTAATTTGTATAACTCTTCTTAAAATGAGATATCTATTGCTCTTAATAAGGTTACTCATCCCATTTTACTCCGCGGTTGAGATTTTTAATCGGGTTAAGCTCGCTTCTTTTTGTTTTGGTGGTTGTTTTTGTTGAAGCCTTTTTAACCCTCTCTTGGTCTTTTTTACTCCACCCTTTAACATATCTATCGCTTACTTTACCCATAGCAACTTCTCTTGGTAACACTTTAATTGCCGGTTTCTCTGTAACACACGCCTTTTCGCACATTCCACAGCCTGTACAGTAATCTCCATGAACAACAGGTATTCTGTAAGCATGCTTGCCTGTTCTTTTGTTTTCTTTCCACTCGACAGTGATAGCCTTATCTATTTCAGGGCATGCCCTATAACAGGCTGCGCACTGCAGTCCCCAAAATGCGATACAGGTATTGGGATCGATTACCGCTATACCCATTCTTGCGTAATCTATTGCTACCTCGCCCTTGCTGTTTTTACACTTTTCTGGTGTTAACGCACCGCTTGGGCAAGCATTCATGCAAGGAATGTCATCACACATAAAACACGGCCCTGTTCTTGCAACAAAATAGGGCGTGCCTACAGGCACTTTATCCCCGGGGGCTCCAAGTTTTAATGTAATAACCTTTTCTCCAGATTCCATAAAAGGGTTTTTTCTATTTCTGCAAGCTTCAACACACAGGCCGCATCTTATGCATGTTTTTATGAAATCACTCTCGTTGAGTGCTCCAGGCGGTCTTAACACCAAAGGCTTGTCTTGATTTTCTTTAACAAACCCTGTAAGCACTGCCCCACCTACTATCGAAGCTCCAAAAGCCTGAGCCATTTGAACTAAAAATTTTCTTCTGTCCATTCTTACCTCAAGCTTTGTAAATTTTTACTGCACTCTTTTTGTAGTCTGTCTCTTTACTTAAAGGACATGTGGCATCCAATGTTACTTTATTTATCAATACATTCTCATCAAAGAACGGTACAAATACAGTACCTCTTGGTGGTTTGTTTCTTCCTTTTGTCTCGACTCTGGCTTTTACTTTACCTCTCCTTGATTCTATTACAACTAAGTCAAATCGCTTAAGTCCTAACTCTTTTGCATCTTTTGGGTTCATATAACAAAGCGCCTCGGGCATTGCTCTGTATAATTCAGGAACTCTCATAGTCATCGTTCCTGTATGCCAGTGTTCAAGCATTCTACCCGTGCAAAGCCAGAAGTTATATCCTTTTGTATCGTATTTTGGATCTTCGGGGTGAACCATGAATGGTCTAAAGAATATCTTTGCTTTGTTTGCAAGATGAATTTTTCCCTTGCTTGGAATAGGACCTTTTAGGTTTCCTATCTTTATAGTTTTAAGCAATGGTCCGTAAAATGCAAACTCTTCTCCCGGTTTTGCATGCTTTCTTGCGTAAGGATCGTATTTTACATTAAATCTCCATTTTGTTTCTTTACCATTAATGACAGGCCATCTTAATCCTCTTACTTTGTGATATGTATCAAAGTCTGCAAGGTCATGACCTTTTCCTGTGCCAAATTTTCTGTATTCTTCCCACAAGGCTTTGTGTATGAAGAATCCGTATCCCTTAAATACTTTTCCATCGCTGCCTACAACATTTCTAAAATCGCCTTCGGCTTCCGTATTTGGATGCATTTTGCCTGTTTGTGGATTTTTGGCTATTGGGTCTGGCCATGGGAAGTTTTTGCGATATTCGGGTCTATTAAATAGAACATCAAACAATGTATCATCCGGCGAATAACCCATCTCTTTGGCTTTATTTAGAACATCTGGAAGCACAGTGCCATCAGGCAGTTTATGCTCTTTCCATACCTCTTTTAGTTTAAATCTTTTTGAAAATTCTACAATTGTCCAAATGTCGGTCATAGCCTCGCCCGGCGGTACAACCTGTTGTCTCCAATGTTGAGTTCTCCTTTCTGAGTTGCCGTATGCTCCCCATTTCTCATATATCATTGCAACAGGTAGAATTAAGTCTGCAACTCTTGCCGAGATACCAGGATATGCATCGTTAACAACTATAAAATTATCCATAGTTCTTGCTGCTTTTATCCAGTGATTTGCATTTGCTGTATTCTGCCATGGATTGTTTACTTGAACCCAAACCCATTTAACTTTACCTGCTTCAAGCTCTCTCATTATTTTTACAAAGTGATATCCAACCTTTGGATTTAGGGTGCCTTCAGGCAATTTCCAAAGTTTTTCTGTAATTTTTCTATGTTTTGGGTTTGCAACGAGCAGGTCTGCCGGAAGTCTATGTGCAAATGTTCCGACCTCTCTTGCTGTTCCGCAAGCGCTGGGTTGACCTGTTAGTGAAAATGCTCCATTTCCGGGTTTAGACTGTTTACCAAGTAATAGATGAACCGTATAAATCATCTCATTTACCCAACTTCCCCTTACACTTTGATTAAATCCCATCGTCCAGAAAGAAACATTCTTTCTTTTTGGATCACAATAATAATCTGCTAACTTCTTCAGCTTCATTTTAAAGCTTTCTATTGACTCTTCAGGATCGCCCTTTGCCACTTGAGCCACATAGTCAAGATCGTATGGCTCAATAGCTTTTTTAAACTCATCAAAGGTAATCTGCCAATGTAAAAATGGACCTTTACCTTTATTGTGTTGCATCTTCATTACATCATTTTCTTTCCACTTACCTATACCGCTTAAAGCTATAGCTTCTTCTTTTGTTACAATTTTATGGGCTTCTTTTTCGACTGTATCTTTCTCTTTTGCTGTTACATAGGGAGATTTCGGGTCTCTCATTCCATATCCAATATCAGGAAAACCTGTCGCAAAAATGGTGTGTTTTTTTACAAAATCCAAATCTATAGCATTCCTTTTGATAATTTCTCTTGCCAAATAGTTCATTATGGCTAAATCTCCCATAGGACGGATAATTAATTCCATATCTGCCATATTAGAGCATCTGTTTCTGTATGTAGAGATATTTATTATTCTGTATTTGTCGGGATTTTTTAATCTTGCATCTGAAATTCTTGACCATAAAATCGGATGCATCTCAGCCATATTTGAGCCCCAAAGGGTAACTGTATCGGTTAGTTCTATATCGTCGTAGCATCCTGCTGGCTCGTCAATACCAAAAGTCTGATAAAATCCAACCACAGCGCTTGCCATACAGTGTCTTGCATTTGGATCGATATTATTACTTCTCCATCCGCCTTTAACCAATTTTACGGCTGCATATCCTTCTTGGATTGTGTATTGCCCTGAACCAAAAACTGCAACACTTGTAGGACCATATTTGTTATAATATTTTTTAAACTGTTTCTCCATTTCATCAAAAGCTCTTTTCCAGCTTACCGGTTTGAATTTCCCGTTTTTATCATACTCACCTTTTTCGTTTACTCTTAACAACGGTTGAGTCAATCTATCTGCGCCATACATTATTTTTGCATTAAAATATCCTTTTAGACAGTTTATACCTTTATTTACAGGACACAATGGATCACCCTTAACAGCCACTATTTTATTGTTTTTAGTGGCAACCATTATTCCACATCCTACTCCGCAGAATCTACATACCGCTTTATCCCACTGCCAGTCTGATTCTGCGTTTTTAGCTTCCGATTTCTTGGCATCAGGAACAGTAATTCCAGCAGCAGTCGCTGCAGCTACAGCAGCCGCAGTTTTTAAAAAATGCCTCCTCTTCATAAAAACACCTCCTCAATCTCCTTAAAAAAATAAAAACTTAGGTGCCTGCCTTCCCTTCTTATCTGTTTCTATTACTAACTTATATATGAATTTATAACTACTTTTATTAAATGTCAAGTTTGTTTTTTACTTTTTGAGCAAATAAACTTACACCTTTAGCAATAAAAAGAACAAAAATAAGAAGAAAAACAAAAGGTAATGTCAAAGTATGGTTAGAATTTTTAAAAATACCAGGTAAGCCTACCTTATTTTTGGGCTGATTAGATTAATATGTCTATATCTGATGTCGCTTTTTGCCCCATACATAAAGGATGGAGAATGTTGTCTTTACCATTGAATCGCCTGTTGAATATAGCTTTTCGTATAATTTGCAGAATTTGATAAACTGATTCTTCCCTACCATCTTTGAATTTTTTGTATATCTTGCGCCTGTTTTTTTGTGATAGGCAAGCATATCTTTTACGCTTGGATATTTGAATACATAGGTTCTTAGCTCGCTTTGGCAAATAGCGCCGCTTTTTTCTAATATGTCTATATAAAAGTCTGCAGGCTTTAAAGGAAAGGTTGAGCCAAAACCCGTCAAATGATACAGGCTTTTCATCTCCTTAAAGGTTCCATCAACAAAGATAGAGAAATAGAAATCACCACCCACCTTTAATTTTCTTATTATATCCCTTATTGATTCCTTAGGCTTTTGTATCCATTGAAGCGTTGATGAACTAACAATCAAATCAAACATATTATCTTTAAACGGAAGGTTGTCGATGTCGCCTTTTATGTATAACAAATTATCTAAAAACTTCTCTTTTGCCGTTTTTATCATTTTTGCTGATATATCGATGGCTGTATAGCTATTGTATTGAATGTTGTTTACTATCTGCCGTGTAAATGTGCCACTTCCTATGCCAAGTTCAAGCACATTGGCGTATCTTCTTTTGTCTATCTTTTTACTTAGGTATTCGGCAACTATCTGTTGTATGCTGGCTGCTTCGTCGTATGTCTCTGAAGCTATATCAAAATATCGCGCTATTTGTGATTTCATATACCTTCTTTCTTATCAATCCTTCGTCTATGTAATGACCTGAATCGTTAAGTATGGTTAGATTTTTAAAAGTCCTATCCTTGCAACATGGAACGATCTTGTCTTTTTTGCCGTGCATTACATAGATGTTGTCTGGCAGTTTATCAGCCTTGACTTTTGAAGTTTTTAAAAACTCCAATCCTTTTGAGAGTTTCTCTTTATCGACTTCATCTATCTTTGGAATCCTTTTTATGCCACACTGCCTATAGAAGTATTTAACCACACTGATTGGATTTTTTTGAAGATTTGATATCATTTTATCTATGACTTTTTCATCTGTATGCTCCATAAAATCAAAAAACGGTGCAATAAGCAGTATGTTTGCGTAATTCTTTTTTAATATTTCTATCTGTTTTAGGATTATATGTGCCCCTGTTGACCAGCCAATTAGGATGTCTGCCTTTTTTGAAGTTAAATGGTTTAATAATTCTTTCTCATCCATATCGTATATAGGTATGATGAATTCGTATCTTGTCGATATATTTGGAAAAAGTTTATCAAAGCCCGCCCATCCACTTACAAAGATTAAATCCATCTTTTCAATTCCAAAAACGCATTTTCTATCTTTTTTATATCGTTATCGTCTAAGTCGGCTCTCATGGATATTCTTAATCTTTCTGTATTTCTTGGAACGGTTGGTGGTCGGATTGCAGCCACCAAGATGCCTTTTTCCATCATAAATTCTTTAACTTTGAATAACTTTTCCTTATCACCTATTATAATCGGTATAATCTGAGAATTTGAATTTGCCGTGTCAAATCCAAGTTTTTTT
>Ga0256838_1001323_pt1 | contig 12045 bp, 12 predicted proteins | sample 4571419metaG_FD_185978 | JGI IMG/M metagenome (GOLD analysis project Ga0256838, IMG submission 185978) | Hydrothermal vent microbial communities from Guaymas Basin, Mexico - 4571-419 | ecosystem: Environmental > Aquatic > Marine > Hydrothermal vents | place: Mexico: Guaymas Basin | collected... | reverse complement strand
ATATACTCAACCTGCTATTTTATTATTTAGTGCAATTGCGTATGAACTTTTTAAAGAAAACAAAGATTTTACTTATAATTTTTCTTTGGGACATTCTCTTGGAGAATTTAGTGCTTTGTATTCCGCTGGAGCTTTGAATTTATCCGATGCAATTAAATTGGTGCACGAAAGAGGTAAACTTATGAATAAAGCGTTTGAGAAAGAAGCTGGATCTATGATGGTTGTGCTTGGGCTTGAAGATGAGAAAGTAGAAAAAATTTGTAAAGAGAGTAATCTTAGAGTATATCCTGCTAATTACAATAGCGATGGACAAATAGTAATTGCTGGAATAAGAAAAGATTTGGAAAAGCTTGAGGATATTTTAAAAGGAGCTGGAGCAAAAAGGGTAATGCTTCTTAATATGAGCGTTGCATCGCATGCTCCTTTACTTGAAGTAGCAGTTGAACCTTTAAAAGAATTACTTGAAGAATATCTAAAAGATGAATTTAAACCAGTGGTTAGCAACGTAACGGCAAAAAAATATACAACTAAAAAAGAAGCTCTTGAGTTATTGCCAGTTCAACTTATAAAGCCTGTTTTATATAAACAAAGTATAAAAAATTACGAAAATGAAGCGGACTTTTTTGTCGAATTTGGCGGAAAAGTTTTAATGGGAATAAATAGAAAAATAACTAGTAAAAAAACTTATCCAATCGTGGATATAAAAAGCTTGGAAAAGGTATTATCGTTATGAAAATAGCTCTTGCCCAAATTCGCCCTAAACTTTCTCCTGATAATCTCGATAAACATGTAGAGTTTATAAAAAAAAGCAGTGCCGATTTAATTGTTTTTCCTGAACTTTCAATGAATGGATACAAAATAAAAGATGCGTTGCTTGAAGACGCTTTTGAAGAGGATTTTTTTAGAAATTTAAGTTTTGATAAAGATGTTGTATTTGGCGCGGCTATCAAAGATAAGGGGAAAATTTTTAATTCGGCTATTTACGTAGGGGATGTTTTTTTTAGATACGATAAAGTTCATCTTCCTACATATGGAGTTTTTGAAGAAGGAAGATTTTTTTTTAGAGGTAGCGGGTTTAAGAGTTTTGAGACTAAATTTGGAAAAACCTCTATATTTATATGCGAAGATGTTTTTAGCGGGGATGCTATGGAATTTATTTCTAAAGAAAAGCCTGATTTAAATATTGTAATTTCGGCATCTCCAGCAAGAGAATTTAAAAATAATGGATTATTGATTGAAGAGCAGTGGAACGCTATTCTTAAAAATATCGCAATTCTTAGCGGAGGGTATGTTGCTTTTTGTAATAGAGTTGGGTTTGAAGATGGGCTTGGATTTTGGGGTAAGAGCAAAATTGTAAATCCAAAAGGAGAAATTGAAAAAGAAGCTAAATATTTTGATGAAGATTTGATTGAATGTGAGCTTAATCATAAATTAACTCTAACTCAAAAGTATTTTTTAAGAAAAGGTGAGTAATGATAGGAATTTTATGTGCTATGAGAGAAGAATTAGAACCCATTTTAGAATATGTGGAAGTAAAAGAAGTTATAGATTATGGAAGAAATAAATATTATTTAGCGAGATTTCAAAATAAAGATTTGGTTTTAGCTTATAGCAAAATTGGAAAAGTAAATTCTGCAACTACAGCTACCATTATGATTGAAAAGTTTAATGCTAGAAAAGTTTTATTTAGCGGAGTAGCTGGGGCTGTTGATGAGGATTTGAAAATAGGTGATTTAATAATAGCTACTAAAACTTGTCAACATGATATTGATTTAACCGTATTTGGGTATGAGCCTGGATTTGTGCCTGAGAGTAAAGTTTATTTTGATTGCGATAAAAGTTTAAATGATATTGCTAAAAGCGTAGCAAAAAAATTAGATATAAAATTAAAAGAAGGAATTATTGCAAGCGGAGATCAATTTATTCATAATAAAGAAAAAAAAGAGTGGATTAAAAAAACTTTTAACGCAAGTGCTATTGAAATGGAGGGCGGAGCTGTTGGAAATGTGTGTTGGACGTTAGATGTACCTTTTTTTATGTTAAGGGCAATTAGCGATACGGCAGAAGAAGGTGCTGGGGTTGATTTTGATAAGTTTTTGGAAGAATCAAGCAAAGTTAGTGCAAAATTTTTAGTAGAAATGTTAAAGGAAATTAATGAGAAATAAATTTATCGTAATGTTTTTCACCTTTTTGTTTATGATTGCCATTACTCCTTTTGTATTTGGAAAGTTGATGAATGCAAAATTTAATAAAATGCTTGAGAATCTTAAAAAGCAAGGTATTGAAATAAGAGAGATTAAAAATAAGAGTAGTTATATTCAAACAGATAGGGTTTTTAAAGTAAAAATTCCTGGCAAAAATTTGAATTTAAAGGAAGTAGATTATATTGGAGCGATTGTGGAGACAAAATTTAAAAATTTGCCAGTAACTACCGTTGATTTTTTAGGTGATATTAAAGAGCTGAAATTAAAAAGCGCAGATTTAACTCCTTATGTAAAAGATAAAATAAAATTTATAGTAATTACTCCAAATTTTAAAGTTTATAACTACAAAGTTTTTGATGGCAATATAGTTTTTCCTGATTCTCAGATTAAGTGGGAAAAAATAAAAGGAACTTTTAAATATCCAAGTAAAAATTATTTTGAAAGCGAAAAGATAAAATTAATTTTTAAAAATTTATCTCTTAGTATTGAGAATTTAAAAAACGATTATCAAAAGGAAAAAGAATTTTTAAAAAACCTTTTAAGTTTTGATTCGGTTGTTGAAGTTGGAAAAAATAAATTTTTTGTAAGAAAGGTGTTTTTTAATAATGTTGCTAATTTTAACACGGCAAGTTTAGATATTAACGGAGGATTTGATAATTTAACTTTAAATGATTTTAAAGTTAAAAAAGTAGATTTAAATTTAAGTTTTTACGAGTTTAATAAAGAACTTTTTTATAGATTTATTTATATGAACGATGAAAAAGCGGCAAGCAAGCTTTTTAAAGAAAATTTTAAATTTAATGGCGGTTTGAGCGTTAAAGAATTGGATTATTTAAATAAAAATCTTGGATTTTTAAAATTAAAAGCAAATGGAAATAAAGAAGATTTTAATATAACTCTTTCTACTACTCAGCAGCTAGCTGGAATCATTGTAATGTTTATTCCTCAAATGGCAATTATTTTAAATGAAGCAAATGTAGTAGATGATAAAATTTATTTAAAAATTGAAGTAAAGAAAGGTAAAATAATAGTAAATGGCAAATCGTTTAATTAAAAACGTATTTTTTTCCAAAAAAGTTGTTAAGTTTGTTGGAAGAGTTCAAGGAGAATATGAATTAATTAAGGAGGGAGATAGAGTTTTAATTGGAATGAGCGGAGGGAAAGATAGTTTTGTTTTAGCTTCAGTGCTTAAGAGAATGCAACTTATTGCACCCTTTAAATTTGAACTTAAAGCCATTACTATAGATCCGGGAGTAGGGATTGATTACTCTTTGGTAAAAAAATGGTGTGATAGCATTGAGCTTGATTATGAAATTTATTCTACTCCTATTCTTGAAATTATGAACGAAAAAAAACGTCCAGGAAGCAGTCCTTGCGGATTTTGCGCAAGAATGAGAAGAGGAGCTTTGTATACAAGGGCTAAAGAACTTGGGTTTAATAAATTAGCGTTAGGGCATCATTTTGATGATGCGGTCGAAACTTTTTTTATGAGCATGTTTTATAACGGAATGATGAAGTCCATGCCTCCTAAATACAGAGCGTATAACAAAATTGAAGTAATTAGACCTATGATAAAGGTTAGGGAAAAATGGATTGAATATATGGCAGAAAATAATGATTTTCCAATAGTTGATGGAGAAGCAAGTTGTTTGGCGCTTAAAGATAGCGAAGGAGTAAAAAAACCTTATGTTAGAGAAAAAATAAAAAATTGGTTAAAAGAACTTGAAGAAGAAAATCCAAAGCTTTTTCAAAGGCTTGAGAGTGCCTTTAGTAATATTGAGTGCGATACATTTTTTATGAAGAAAAAATTTTAGGAGAGAGCGTGAGAGTTTTGCTTGGGATTAGTGGCGGAGTAGATAGTGCGGTTGCCGCTTATTTATTAAAAAAAGCTGGGTATGATGTGATTGGAATTTATATGAAAATGCATGAAGGTATAAATCATGATGAAAATTTAAAAAAAATAGAAAAATTATCTAAAAAGATTGGATTTGATTACGTAGTAGAAGATGTCGAAGAAGAATTTAAAAAAGAAGTGTATGAATATTTCGTAAAAAGTTACGAAGAAGGTGCTACTCCAAATCCATGTGCTATGTGTAATCAAAAAATTAAATTTGGAATTTTTATGAATTTCCTTGAAAAATATGGATGCAAAAAAGCATCTACTGGGCATTATGTAAGAAATGACGGAGAGTTTTTATATGAGGCGAAAGATAAAAGTAAAGATCAAAGTTATTTTCTCTTTGGAATAAAAAAAGAGATTTTACCAAAATTAATTTTTCCTCTTGGAGAATATACTAAAAATGAAATTAAGGAAATTGCTCAAAAAATTGGACTTGAAGAGTTTGCAAAACAAAAAGAATCTCAGGATATATGTTTTATAGATACTACTTATTTAGATGTTTTAAAAAATCACTTTAATCCTTTTAAAAGAGGTATAGTTGTAGATGTTAGGGGTAGAAAAATAGGAGAACATAAAGGATATGCTAACTATACAATAGGTCAAAGAAAAGGGTTTAGGCTTTTTAAATCTCATAAGCCTCAATATGTAATAGGGATTGATGCAAAGAAAAATATTTTAATTGTTGGAGATAAAGAGGATTTGGCAAAACGAAATATTTTTTTAAAAGGGGTAAATTTATTTATTGACGAAAAAGAATTTTTGGCTGAATGTAAAGTAAGATATAGAGCTCCTAAAATTCCGGGAATTGTTAGAATGGAGAGTAAAACAAAAGCTATTGTTAGGTTAAAAGAGGGAGCTATTGGAGTTGCAAAAGGTCAAGCTTGTGTATTTTATGAAGGTGAAAAACTTCTTGGAGGAGGATGGATAAGGGGGGCGAAAAAATAAAGTAAAATTTGATAACATTTCATTAATAAAACAAAGGAGACATGAAATGAAAGTTAAACTTTTTAGCGGAAGCGCAAATCCAAAATTAGCTGAAGATATTGCTTATTATTTCGATAAACCTCTTAGTAAAATTACTGTTAATAGATTTAGTGATGGAGAAATTAATGTTCAAATTGGAGAAAGTGTAAGGGGAGTTGATTGTTTTATTATTCAGCCTACTTGTGCTCCTGCAAATGATAATTTAATGGAACTTTTAATTATTACGGATGCGATGAGAAGAGCAAGCGCTAAAAGTATTACAGCGGTAGTTCCTTATTTTGGATACGCTAGACAGGATAGAAAAGCGGCTCCTAGGGTTCCTATTACCGCAAAACTTGTAGCTAACATGATGGAAAAAGCTGGTATCGATAGGGTAGTTACTTTAGATTTACACGCAGGGCAAATTCAAGGTTTTTTTGATATTCCAGTGGATAATCTTTATGGAAGTATTTTATTTTTTGATTATTTTAAAGAAATGAATCTTGAAAATCCAATTATAGCTTCTCCTGACATTGGAGGAGTTGCAAGAGCAAGATATTTTGCAAGTAAACTGGGACTTGATATGGTAATTGTTGATAAAAGAAGAGAAAGAGCAAATGTAAGCGAAGTTATGAATATTATTGGTGATGTTGAAGGAAAAGATGTTATTTTAATTGACGATATGGTCGATACGGCTGGGACTATGGTAAAAGCGGCAAAAGCGCTTAAGGAAAAAGGAGCAAATTCAGTTAGGGCTTTTGCAACTCATGGAGTTTTATCAGGTCCTGCGATTGAGAGAATAAAAGATTCGGTATTGGAAGAACTTATTATTACCGATACCATTCCGTTTGATAAAGAATGTAACAAAATAAAAGTGTTAAAAACAGGAAAACTTTTTGCTGAGGTGATTAGAAGAATAGTTTATAACGAAAGTATTAATAAGCTTTTTGATTAATGAAAACTATCTCTTCTATTTCCGCCGCTTCTTTAGAGGTTAAAAAATCGAAATTTCATTCTTTCCTTGTTCCTTTTTGCGACTTTGAAAAGACTTTAGACGATTTGAAAAAAAGGCACCCAAAAGCAAATCATTTCGTGAGCGCTTTTAGATATTTAAATGAAAACAATCAAATTATTGAGGGTTCATCCGATGATGGAGAACCAAGAGGTAGTGCCGGAAGACCTACTTTAAAAGTGCTTGAGGGAAACGATTTAATAAATGTTGGAATTATTACCGTTAGATATTTTGGTGGGATTTTGCTTGGAATTGGAGGGCTTGTTAAGGCTTATAGCGATGTAGCAAATTTAGCAATTAAAAACGCTAATCTTATTGAGTTTGAAAGAGTTTTTGAATATACTTTTGAAGTTGATTATAACAAAACAAGAGAAATTGAGTATTTAATAAAAAAAGAAGATATATTTGTTGTAAATAGAAGTTTTGGAAGTAATGGTATTGAGTATGTTGTAAGAGATGGTATTAGCAAGATAAAAAAAATTAAGGAGATTTTATGAAAAAATTTTTATCCATTTTACTTTTATTTTCAAGTTTGCTTTTTGGAGTTTCTACGGAAAATATTTTGGCGTTAAGTTGGGAGAATAGTTTTTGTAAAGTAAATCCAAGAGATAAAGCGTGTAGAATGAGAAAGCCAACAGATTATTCTTTAACTCATTTTGTGCTTCACGGACTTTGGCCTAAGAAAAAAAATTTTTGTCATAGCAAATATAAATTTCATATTTCTCCAATGCTTTGGAAAGTATTAAAAAAATATATGCCAGCGGCTGATTATCTTGCAAAACACGAATGGAGAAAGCATGGGACTTGTTTTGGAACCGACGCTGAAACATATTTTTTAACGGCAATTAAACTTACTCAGGAATTTAACGAAAGTCCTTTTTTAAGATTTGTTAGAATGCATATGGATGAGTATGTAAGTTTGGCAAGAATTAGGTTCGTTTTTGGAGGAGCTTTTGGAGAGAAAAACAAAAGAAAATTTCAGCTTGTTTGTAAAAGAAAAAATGGAGTAGTATATATTACTGAAATTAGACTTAATTTAAAAGGGGATCCTACAAAAAAAGATTTGCAAGAGCTTTTGGATAATGCAGAGCCTATGATTGGTGTAAAACAATGCCAAGGGGGGATCTTTGCATCTCCTTAGGTTTGTTTTTTTACAATTCTTTTTGTGAAGATTTTTAAAACCATTTCGATTAAAAAAGATATTAAAAAAGCGCCAATTAAGTAAATTATAATTTTTTCGTTTTTGCTGGAATAATAATAAATACTAACTATGCTAATAAAACTCATTAATAAAAAGGCTAAAAAAATTAAAAATTTGTTTGCTTTGGTTTGATTTGTTAATTTTAAATGACCTAAATGTACGAGGGCTTGAATTATTAAGACGTTTAAAGCAGCAACTGTAGTGATTTCGTTTAAGTTTAAAAATATAATCATTGGAATAATTAAAATAGCCGAAATTATTAATCCTTCATATGAATGCCAAACGTTATATTCATAAATTGCTGGTAATTCTCCTTTTTTTGCTAGTGTATAGCTAATTTCGGTTGCTGCATATAAAGTAGCGTTTATAGCGGTAGTAGCGGATATAAGAGCTACTATAGCCATTATTTTAAAACCGATTTCTCCAAAAATCGGCTTTGCGGCAACTGCAAGCGCGTAATCTTTTGCTTTTGTTATTTCTTCTAAAGGTAAGTTTCCAATTACGGCAATGCTTATACTTACGTAAAGTAATGTAACTATTCCAATTGCAATGAACATTGCTTTAATTATTGTTTTTTGGGGATTTTCCATGTCTTCTATAGTGTTTGTAATTACGCTATATCCTTGATAAGCAAAAAAGGTTAAGGCTACGGCAAAAAAAATATTTATAGGATTTGGGGAGTTTTTTAAAAGATATTGAGGGTTTATGTTTATTAAGGCTACTATTGTAAAAATGATAAGAGCAATTAGTTTAATTGCTACTATTATATTTTCGCTTTTTGCAACTATTGAAGCTCCAAATAAATTGATAATAGTAAAAAACAAAATTACCCCGATTGCAAATAAATTTATGATAAAGGTAGAGTTATATCCAAAAAGTCTTGCTCCATATTCTCCAAAACTTTTTGCTACCGCCGCAAGCGTAATTAATTGAGCAAAATAAAATAATACGCTAAGAGCTCCTGAGAAGCTATTTTCTCCATATTCTTGAACAAGATATTCTATAATTCCTCCTCTACTTGGAAATCGTAGAGCAAGCTTTGCAAGAGAATATCCGCTAAGAAGTGCTATGATTCCTCCAATTATAAAAGATATCCATACTAAATTTCCGGCAATGCTTCCAGCAAGTCCAATTACTATAAAAATTCCAACTCCTACCATGCATCCAATACCAAGCATTGCAGCAGAGAAGGTATTAAATGCTTTTTTTTCCATTTTATCCCTTTAGTTTTAAATAAAACATATAAAATATTCCGGCTAAAATTCCTCCAAATATTCCGGCTAAAATATCATCGCCCATAACGCCTAAAGCTCCTTTTGCTTTTTTATCGATTTTGCCAATAATTGATGGTTTCCATATGTCTAAAATTCTAAAAGCTAAAAACGCAAAAAAAAGTTTTATTAGTGTATCTTGCTTTAAATTGCCAAGGAGTCCTATTGTAATTAATACTCCAGCTATTTCATCTATTACTATTCTTTTATCGTCGTGAATGTTGTAAATTTTTTCGTATTCTTCAACAAATTTAAATCCAATTATGCTAAAGAGTATAGCAATTAACATTATGGTTAAATTTGGATTTGGAAAGTATAAAATTACGAAATAAGCAATAATTACTCCAACTATGCTCCCCCATGTGCCAGGAGCTTTTGGTAAGAGCCCAGAAAAAAAACCTGTTATTAAAAACCATTTGAATTTATTAAATTTTTCCATTATTTTCTCCTATGTAAGTGAACTTGTTTGATATAGTTTCATTAAGGCAATATAAAAATCTTCTTCGCTACTTTCTTCGATTAAACCTTTATTTGGTGAAATATCATAATATAGTTTTTGTAAGTTTTTAAATCTATTTGGAAACATATGAGCTAAATATTTTGCACTTATTTCTTTTCTCATTAAGATTGTTGGAGGCATAAGACCGGTTTTTATAAGTTCAAATATTGAATCGCTATGATAGCTTATGTGATGATGGCTTCCGTGAGGACAAGAATTTATACTAACTATTGTTTTACATTGTTCGCAATATACGTATTCGGTAATGGTTTCTACTTCTATTTCTAAATCCATGCTATCAAAAATGCTTTTTAAATGATCGGCTTCGTAATATATTCCTAATCCTTTGTGGGTTTGACCTATTATAAATTTATTGCATCCAAAATTTTTTGCAATCATCGCATCTAAAATAGCTTCGTTTACTCCTGAAAAAATATATGTATTTAAAAGGGGTACGATTACTATTTTATCTTTTTGAAAATAATTTTCTACTAAGTATTTTAGGGCTTCATATCTTAATTTATAAGGTATTTCGTCTTCTTGAATGTTTTTTATTAAAAAAATTACAAGCAAGTCGTTTTTTTCAATTGCGCCTCTCATGATTCTTTCATGCACTCTATGAATTGGTTTTGCGTGCATTGTCATTCCAACTATATTTTTTAAATTTTTCGTTTTTTCTTTTACAAAGTCAAGTTGTTTTTTTATGCCTGTATCTTCGACCCAAAATTCTCCTGCTATTGCAAATTTTCCAAGTCTTTTTAGTGTTTTTTTAACTTGTGGATAATTTTTGCTATCGGTTGTTCCATAAATAGTTTTTATCCTTTCGAAAGGATCAATTTCAAAGATTTCTTCTACATTTACTTCTCCAACCTTTTTACCTTCAAAGAATAGTTCTATTTTTTTTGGATTGCTTTTTAAAACTTCTTCGTTTCTTTTTCCAGCAGGAGCTAAAATGAATGAAAAGGGAATAGGTTTATTTTTGTATTTTTTTTGAGTGTCGGCTATTTTTGCTTCTTTTTGATTCATAAGTTTATCAATTGGGCTAAGTAATCCTGCCTGAACCATACTTAATGTAATCCAAGCTTCTTTGTCGATAAAAATTTTATTTTTGCTTGAAGATGCCATATTTTTTCCTTTTTTCCCATAAACTTTTTCTACTAATTCCAAGTTTTTTGCTAAGCTCCGTATCAGGAAATTTGTGTTGATGAGTTTGAATAATGAATTTGATGTATTCTTCAATAGTTAAGATTTCATCTTCAAAAAAGCTTTTTGTAGTGGCTTCAAATTCTATGAACTTAAAGTCGGATTCGTAATTTTTTGGAAGTAGAATAATAGTTTTGTATTTAGAGAGAAACTCTAAAATGTTTTTATCTTTTACTTTTTCAAAATTTAAGCACAAATACACTTTATTTGGGCTAAATTCTTTCTTTGAAAAGTTTTGAAGGTCAATTATTTCAATTGGCATATTTTCTTTTTTTGATATTTCGTAGGCAAATTTTTCTATTGTTTTGTTTGGATGAGATTTTATAAAAATTGGGAAAGAGTATTTTGGAATTTCAAGTTCTATGTCCCTAAATACAAAATTTAAGAAGTTTTCAAGGGATTTTACTTTTTCTTTTAAAGAATAATATTCTTGTAAATGAAGAATTTTTCTTATTAGTTCTTCAATCGTAAATGGTTTTTGTAAATAATCATCTGCTCCAAGTTTTATTGGTTGAGTTACGCTTGAATAAGTTACAAATGGAGCAAGAAGAATAATGATTTTTTCTTTTTTTTCTTCTATTAATTGATTTAAGTTTCCTTGGAGATTAGTATTTATTAAAAAAACGTCCGCTTCTTTATCTAAAACTTCGGAATATGAGCCATATATTTCGCAATTTGCCTTTAGTTTTTCTGTTAAATTGTTTTGAATGCTTTGAGCAAGATATATTTCATTTTCTACTATGATAATCTTCATACCAATCCTTATATTTTAAATTTGCTGTGCTAATTACCGCTATTCCTTCACCTCTTCCAATAAATCCCATCTTTTCGTTGGTCGTGGCTTTTACGTTTACCGGAGCATTTAATAATTTTGAGAGATTTTTTTGAATTTTTGTTTTGTAGTCTTTTAGTTTTGGTTTTTCGGCTATAATTGAAATGTCAGCGTTTATTATCTCATATCCTGTTTTTGTCAAAAGATTTTTAACATATTCAAGAAGTTTTGTTGAATCTATGTTTTTATATTTTTCATCGGTATCTGGAAAAAATTCTCCAATATCTCCAAATCCGGCAGCTCCCAAAAGAGCGTCTATTAAGCTATGAATTACTACATCTCCATCGCTATGTGCTTTTAATCCATAATCTACATCAATTTCAACTCCCCCAAGAATCATTTTTTTATTTTTTTCAAATTTATGAGTATCGTATCCGTTACCGGTTAAAATTATATTTGAAGGTTTTTTTAGACAAGGTAAGTTTAAATCTTTAAAGTAGGTAATTTTTTTACTTTCCTCACTTCCTAATATATATGTAATTTTGCCGTTTATGGCTTCAATTGCCGCTCTTTCATCGGTAAAGAGTTGATTTGTTTTTAGAGCTTTTTTTAGAATGGAAGTTTTGCTAAGTTGAGGAGTTTGGATAAGTCTTACTTTATCTCTATTAATTGTTTTGTTTTCGTAAACTACTGTATCGACGGGTTTTAAAAATGGAGCTATACAATCGTAATCTTTAATGTTTTGAATTAAGTTTAATATAATCTCTTTTGGAACACAAGGTCTTGCTACATCCGTTATCATAACGTATTTGGTATTTACTCTTTCAAGAGCGTTAATTAAGCTAAGTTGTCTTTCTTTGTCTCCTTTTACTATTTCGTAATTGCTTATTTTTTCATAAATCTTTTTTTCTTCTGGATTTGCTGTAATTATGGTTTTTTTAAAAGGATAAAAGGAATTTAATCTATCGGCTACAAATTGCCAAAGGGGTTTATTTTCTATTCTTATCCACTGTTTTTTTA